>Ga0325405_1001272_pt1 | contig 25517 bp, 5 predicted proteins | sample PopdelMetagenome_21_FD_205663 | JGI IMG/M metagenome (GOLD analysis project Ga0325405, IMG submission 205663) | Populus deltoides microbial communities from Bellville, Georgia, United States - Xylem-Control-R2 | ecosystem: Host-associated > Plants > Phyllosphere > Stem > Wood/Secondary xylem...
CTGTTGCAGGACTTGGATGCAGCCAGGTTTCCAAACTCCCATTAACCATGAATTCATACACCAAAGCCTTGAAATCATTCCCATGATAATCAACACCTGAACATGCTGTCACTACCTTAACTAGATTTCGATGTCTGACGTTCCGCAGAGCCTCACATTCAGCCATGAAACTCTTAGAAGCTCCTTGACGCGTTAGGTTAAGCACTTTGACTGCAACAGCTGTTCCATTATGATCAAGAATTCCTTTATAGACAGAGCCAAAGCTGCCAGTACCAATTAAATTGATCGAGGAGAATCCATTTGTAGCTTTTAGGAGACTTTGATAAGACACCTTCAATAGCACATTCCCATCAGAGCTTGGAGTGAATTCTCTTCTTTTCTTTCTTGACCAGAAAAGAAATAAACCAGTGATAAGTACTGCCACCGCTAGAAGCAAGGAAATCACAAAGATTGTTATCTTCATTTTTAGGCTCAACCTCTTCGGGTGTTTGAAATTGCATGGAGGAAGCTCAAAATCAGGTGTGCCACCGCATAGCTTGCTATTCCCAATGACTGAAGTTGCTGTTGCATTCTTGAAAATTCCTCTAAAAGGTACCATCCCTTCAAAATTATTATAAGATAGGTCCAAAATTTCCAAGGACCTGAAATCTTGGAAAAATTCTGGAATTTTCCCTGACAAATTGTTATGAGAAAAATTGAATTCTTGAATGCCTCTCAGGGTACTCAAGGAGGAAGGGACGGAACCTTCAAAAAAGTTGGCATCCAAGTACAAGAATTGCAGACTTATACAATGTGCAAGACTACTAGGAATCTTACCTGATATCATATTCCCAGAAATAGCAAAAATTTCAAGATTTTCCAAATTTCCTACTTCCTTTGGCAGGGAGCCAGACAAATGGTTTCGAGATAAATCAAGATTAATTGACAGGGAGGATAGTCCAAATATGCCAGGGGGTATGCTACCGGTAATATAGTTTCCAGAAAGATCCAACTCTAACAAATTGTTGCAATTTGCTAGACTTGAAGGGATGCTGCCTTGAACATTGATGTCATTTAAATAGAGTCCAATTAAGTTTGTCAGGTTTCCTAGAGAGGATGGAATATCCCCTGAAAAATTATTCAATGCAAGACCCAATATTTCTAGATTTTGAAGCTTCCCAATGGTAGAAGGAATGATACCTGAAAGGTGGTTGTTTTGTACTTCAAAATCATTCAAGCTGATGAGATTCTCTATTCCATCAGGGATGCTCCCAAATAATAGATTGCTGTCTAGGCCCATGATTTCCAGTGTAGTTGACAGATTGCTGATTTGTGGAGGCAGCTGTCCTTGAAAGTTATTTTGCGTTATAATCAATTCCTCTAGGTTTGTGGCATTGGTCAAGGAGGAGAGAAAGCTCAAGTCATTGGCTTCCCCACTTCCCAGATTGTTGGAGGCAATGGTTATTGAAAGAAGCCTTTGTAGCTTTTCCAGTGAAGGCATTTTTCCTGTAAGCTTGTTTAGGTTTAACCCTAGCATTTCAAGATTTGATAAATTGGATATTGAAACAGGAACACTTCCAGTGAATTGGTTAGAATAGATGGAAAAGAATTCAAGATTTGGAAGGGAAATGCCCAGATCAGGGGGGAGATTGCCTTGGAAATGGTTAAGCCCTACTTGGAAAGTCCTTAATGAAGAGAGATTGAGCATGGAGGGAGGTATGGTACCTGAAAATCTATTATTAAACAATGATAAAACCCTGAGGTTTACCAATTTGCTTAAAGTAGCAGGGAGATTCCCAAACAAGTTATTATCATCTAGCCATAGTTCTTGGAGGGATGATATGTTCCCTAAAGATGGAGGGATAGTTCCTACAAGGTTGTTGTCGTCTATATAGAGGTCTGTGAGCTTCAAGAAGGAGCCAAACTCGTTAGGAATTTCTCCTGTCAGCTTGTTGTTATCTAATATGAGTGAAACGAGGTTATAGGAACTAGACATACTAGCAGGAATTTCACCAGTAAAGGAATTATTATGTAGTGCTAGTATTTGCAATCGATGCAAGTGGCCAATTTGTGCTGGGATTTCATGACTGAAGCTGTTGTGTTGAAGGTATAGGTTTCTTAAAAAGCTCAGATTGCCAATATATGGTGATACGGAACCTGACAGTTTAAGGGACCGCAGATCCAGCACCGCCACCCTTTGGTGCTTCTGACTGCATGTGACACCGAACCACTGGCAGAAGTGGATGCTGCTATTCCACAAGCGCATGATTCCAAGAGGATCATGGGTTATTTTGGACTTGAAATCCAGCAAGGCTAGTCGGTCGGTCTCATTCCTGCCGATTGACAAGGCAGAGGACGTGAAACACAAGAGGAGAAGAACAAAGGCATGAGGGCAGAAGACTGGAGAAGGCACTAAAAAACCCATTGAGAACAATAGCTGAAGGTTTTGAGTGGTGCTTTTAGGCAGTGATAAAGGCCAAGGGTTAAGCTAGTTTGGCAGTGAACAAGGAGAAGGAAATATATAGTAATAAGATGAGAATTTTAACAGCAAATGTGAAAATTGGACCATCAAAAGTGGAAGTGAACTAACGAGTAGTTTCGACTTTCGAGTGTGTGGAAAGGGCCATCAAAAGTACAATTAACAAGATACGATAATGCCGCACTGTCAAGAATATGACTTGTTTGGTGGGCCATAATTGTTATTATTGCAGCACCACAAGAATTCTATGGTCGGGGTAGTCAAGAAGGTGTTTTCATTTCTTTTTCTTTACATTTTTTTTTACTTTTACACTTTTAATATTTATTATTCTACTCCTAATCTATTTATATCATTTTTTTAGTTTATTTTTTATATTTTTAAAAAATTATTAAATAAATACTAAGAAAAAAGGATTTTATTATAGTAATTACAACATTATTTCATTCTTCAATTACGTTAAGAATTAGCTTGAGATTTTATATATTTTTATTTTTTTATATAATCTTTACTATATTTTATTATATATAAACATCAAATTTTTTATTCACTGTTACATTTTTTATTCAATGTCATAAAACACTTAGAAACACATACACATTAATTATTCTGCATTAGAAAAAAATTATTGACTTGGAGCGCAATTGATTAGACACATTAATACTTTGTTTTTGTTTTTTTATTTATAGGTATAAATAATTCTCAATTTATTGAAAAAAATTATCTAACTCACAAGAAAGAATAGGTCAAATAACTAGTTTAATCTAATTTTGATAAATATTAAATCAAATTGAATTAGTCATTTTTTTAAAAATGAAAAGGAATATGTATAACATTTATATTATAATTATTTAATATATCTATACATACTTCAAGTGTGTATATATTATTTTTAATTTTTCATTAAGTGATAAAAGAATTGATATTCAAACTTTAATAAATAGATTATTGATATATAAATTTTTTTATATGTAAATAATAAATAAGACACAATATAATAAAATATGACTATTGAATACCATCACCATCGTAGAACTTCCACTAAAAACGTTTAATACATTCGTACTTATATATATATATCTCCTCTTGAGAACTAGAAAAGGGTAATTTGCTTTCACACAGACACATAAAGTAAAAAGTTAGAGTGAAAATTCACTTTTATTATTATTTATATGAATAGTTATTGCGGTAGTTTTTGTGGTTGTAATTTAAAAAAAGTTGTTTTATAAAAAATACTTTTAGTTGAGGTTGGTTTGAAAAAATAGATGTTTGGTTAAAACTGTAGTTGAAATTGAGGTTGAACAAAAAATAGTTTAATATGTTTGGTTAAAAGAATGCTTTTTAAATTGAGGTTATAAAATAATTAAAATATATATATATATATATATATTAATATTTATGGTTTTTAATTTAAATATTATAGATTTAACTACTGCTATTACATCATGAAATAAAAATAAAAATTGAACTTTTTTTAAATGGGTTGGACCCGGCAAGAACAAAATTGGGATTGTGATCAAATTCTGCAAATGCTACGTCATCAAGCGATCTCCTTCTAATTTTCTGAATAAAATACAATTAAAAATAAAAATAAAAATTGAATTTTTTTTAACTGGGTCAGACCCGGCAGGAACAAAATTTGGGATTGCGATCAAATTCTGCAAATGCTACGTCATCAAGCGATCTCCTTCTAATTTTTCAAATAAAATACAATTAAAAATTAAAATTAAAATTGATTTTTTTATAACTGGGTCAGACCCGGTTTAATGCATTTAGTTTTGGACCGGACTCGGTCCGACCAGAACAATGGCCGAAACAGTGGAGAGTGACTCCATTGTTCACGTGCACAGTCCACTCTTCACTTAAGTGAACAGTGAAGAGTGAATTATAATTCACTCTCCACTGTGTTAACCCACAGGTTTGTGGAAAGCAGCTGAGAAATGCTTTTCACAAACCTGCGGTTTTACTTAAATTTAAATGGGTCTCACTGAATAGTAAATTGAGGTTAATATTTGTGGTTTACTTTAAACGCAGCCGCAGCCGTGTAAACAAACGGACCCTAAGAAGGTGATGTTTTTTAAAGCATTTTTCTTTTCTTTTTTTATTCTAGTTATTTTTATTTAATGTTTTTTAAATATTAGCTTGATTTTGAATTTGTCTTCATAAATTATTTTGGTTTAATTTTTATGAGGGTATTGTAGTCTCAAACAAATATCTCGATGTTTGATTTATACTTAATTTTATGAGCATTTATTTTTGTTATCGTACAATTAAATAAAAAATTATTTAAAAACAAAATTCTTAAACTCAGTAAAGTCTATCATCTGGATCGTGAATTTGATAGATTAATTCGTGAAGCTTGATCCAATCTAATATATTAATATTTCAATATTAAAAAAAGATCACCTTGAATTTATTTTAAAAAAATCAAATTATGTTTTTTTATTAATTATCTAAGTTATTTTTAAACATGATAAATTAATTTAATTATATCAAAATAACTGTATAATTTTAAACTTGTGTTAAAATATTTAAATTTTTTTTTAAATATTTTTAAAACACAAAAATAAATAGAATATAAAAATTATATGCTAATGGTGAAAGAAAGAGAGAAAAAACATTTTTTTTTATAACACTACATAACAGTCTGGCACATGCTTGTATAGTATTGCATTCCCTTTTATAAAAGAGGACACCAGTGATAAATCACAAAGTGGAACAAATCTGTGGAACATTACTCTATTACGACTCTTTATATACAAGGATTTATCGCTATAGCATGTTCCTCCTAAATTAGGATGTGTAAAATTAAGGCTTTGGTAGTGAGGATCATTTCATGATTAAGATTAGAGGTAATTACTTTCGATTCGGTTCGATTTTTTAGATTATTTTTTTTTTATTTTCTCGATTTAATCAGTTTTTCAATTTTTTTACTCACTCCTAGTTAAGATTACTCAGAAGAGTCAAAACATCAAACATGGGACATATGAAAAATAACTTAATATATCCTTTCAGTTCTTTGAAAGTTAGACAGTAACAGTTTGAAATGGGACAATAACAGTTCAAAGTTAGACAGTAACAGTTGGAAATTGGACAGTAACAGTTGGAAATTGGACAGTAACAGTTCCAAGTTAGACAGTAACAGTAGACTTTCACGTGAATACTATATATAAAAATATAAAAGAATTGAGTCATACGAACACTTGCACATTGAGATACTAACATTGAAAATATACATGATATATGTATGTATGTTATTATGAGGAAATAAACATGCATAGAAAATAACATATGAGTAATGGATGAATATGGATTCTTTGTAATATCGACTTGAAGGAATGATAACTATGGTTGGATAAACGAGGACAACATTAATGGGTGTAATGAGAAAAATGTAAGATATAAAGAAAGAGATGATTGAAAGAAAGATCTATCAGCTATTGATATGATTATTCTAAAACATATCCTTGAATGAGGAAAATTTATAAGATGAGCCTGTGACTGCAGGAGGGACCACCGGTGTGGTGTAACAGCAGCAATAGGGGAGCATGAGTAGAGCTTCTACTGCAGGTAGGTGACTTCACCTTCCTTATGAAAAATACTTTATCATGAATGTTATTGTATTGTGTTAATTCAGATATCAGATTTTCAAATGCTTAAATGTTAACAATTGATTAGCTCCGGCTAATGGCATCCGAAGGGATGGCCGGGATAAATGAATTATTTGCTTTGGCTAATTGCATCCGAATGGATGACCGAGACAAACAATTGATTAGCTTCGGCTAATGGCATCCGAAGGGATGGCCGTGATAAATGAATTATTTGCTTTGGCTAATTGCATCCGAAGGGATGACCGAGACAAACAATTGATTAGCTTCGGCTAATGGCATCCGAAGGGATGGCCAGGATAAATGAATTATTTGCTTTGGCTAATTGCATCCGAAGGGATGACCAAGACAAACAATTGATTAGCTTCGGCTAATGGCATCCGAATGGATGGCCGGGACAAATGAATGATTTGCTTTGGCTAATTGCATCCGAAAGGATGACCGGGACAAACAATTGATTAGCTTCGGCTAATGGCATCCGAAGGGATGACCAGGACAAACGAATGATTAACTTTAGCTAATAGCATCCGAAGGGATGACCGAGACAAACGATTGATTAGCTTTGGTTAATGGCTTCCGAATGGATGACCGGGACAAATGAATGATTAGCTTTGGCTGATGGCATTCGAAGGGGTTGGCCGCGGTGAGTGAACGGTTAACCTCGACAAATGATGCCTTAAGAGGATGGCTGAATTTAAGATTATGGCTGATTGTAAGAATTGGTGCATCTATATGTACTGCAAGTTGTGTATACCAAGAACATAAAGGAACTATAAATGTCACGCTTTAAACATGAGATAATGTTAATGCTTCATTAAACTGCCAGACCGTTTTCTTATTATTATTATTATTATTATTAAGTAATTACATTCTTGTAAATGTTTTGTACTGTAGTAGGGACGTCACACCAACAAGGTGCCTAGGAAACCCAATACACTAGGACCTACTTTTGCAAGGAATCATGTAGTTGTATTCTAAATCATGATGTACTTTGTATGAATCAATGTACCGAATATATAACTATTATCAGATCCTTTTAGCTTAAATTCGTGATGACTATTTGTGGGATAGAATACAAACTCATGTCTATGCATGTATATTTTAAATGCGAATTTCTAATCATGCAAACATAATATTATGAGTTTATGTAAGATTCACTTTTAAATGAAATGTTGATTGTTATTGATGTATGGATTGTGTATTGATGATGTGAGGAAACATGTTCGCTGTTTACCGACACGATATGTGTCAAGTACAAAAAAAAACTAATGTTGTTTTGGGCTTGAAAAGCCTGGTTGTTACAGTTAGCATCCATTAAGGAGACAAGTTGACAGGAGATAGCCACTGATGAGAATGGTTAGTGCTCGAGGGTAATTGATGAGAAAGTATTATATTGACAAGGCGTAAGATATACTCATCAATGGTGGTAGCTTTTAGAGAGAAAACTAGACAACGTAGACCTCTAAGATGTTATAACACTACATTGTGGTGTGTGCCAATCTCTAGGCATCCTAAAAATTTGTACAAGATTGACATTGAGTTCTTAGAGTTAGAACAAGGTCTAAATACTATTTGTTGTTGGACTCTAAATTTTAGCGAATATCCCATTACTATTCTAAAAATGGATAGCTTTGCAATTCCAAAAATAAAAGATTTTTTTCCTAATAAAGGATAGATTTTTTGCCCGTTTAGGCTAGACCTAACAAACATTGTTCTTATCTCAAGATGAGACAAATTATTGTCCTAAAAATGAGATAGAACATCTTGTTCCCGATCAGCTCCCTGCATTTTCAGATTCTGGTCTGATCGAGTTGGCACCTTTAAACAAATGAATGTGAAGCTATAGACCTTCAAATTGAGCAAGGTTGGATCTAAATAAAAGGTATGCACCTCCTATACCAACTTCAGATGATTTCCAATGACGTTTACATTAGAGTTGCTCTAGCAAAACTTTGAAAGCGGTAAACTAAGTCAACCTTGACTGTGACGTCTATTTTTCAAAAACCATCCATTTTTTCCGCGTGCTCACACTTAAAAATTCTCAAAGGGCTCTTATCAATGGCTTTAAAACCTCTATCTCAAGATCAAAAGATCAAAAATAGCTCCTTACCATCTAGGTTTAGCAAAACCACCAAGTACCCTAAAACCAAAACCACAATTACAAAACTAGCATAGTATAAGAGCTTCCAACTATTAGCTTTTGTCCAAAAACCTCTCACTTCAATCAAAGGGCTAACCTTCCATCATAAACACCTAGAAAAACCCTATAAATACCCTTGAAAATCCAAAAAAAAGAAAAAGAAAGAGAAAACACGTGGGGAAATGCTCTGTTAATAAATCCTATTATGAAGGTTCAAGAGCCTAACATAGAAGGTCTAACAAGCTTTAGAAAGAGAGAGAGTGAAAGAAAAAAGAAGGAAGAAAAAGAGAAGAAAAAAAGCAACTTATAGTCAGCAAACTTGGAGAAGGTCTAACCATGTAAAAACTCAAGGGTGGAGTCCATGTGGCCTACCAATTCATGTTTTCTTAATTTTTAAATCTCTTTTGATTTTTTTGAACTTGTTTCAGTATTATGATATTTTCTAGTTTTGTTTTGATTAATATGTAAAAATATTGTTTTTATTGTTTAAATCTTGTTTGGAGGAGTTGTTTAAGTGTTAGGATAATATGTTTGTGACTGATTTTGATAAAATATGGTAGTTTTGGATTCTACTAAAAGGTGACAGTGGGTGTTTATGTCTTTTTCTATTTTGTTAGTGTATGTTCTTGGTTTCCGAGCATGGTTTGGGTTCCAAGTGTTTAAAGAGTTAGTTTTGAATTGAAATTTTATGTTTTTGTTGACCGTTGTTGGGGCTGCAGTTATGAAGTTGGAATTTAAAGCATGTTTGTGATGATTTGATGTTTTTTGTTAGTTCTTTGGATTCAATTATGCTTGATATTGGTAATGTGGTTTGTGAGGACAAAAATAGTGTGTTTAGAGGCCTAAAAAGTTAAATTTGAGTTTTAACATTAGTTCTTCAATTTATTGAAATTTTCTAGATTTTGGGTTCATGTTCTTCGTATGAATTTTGCCTTAGCCCCTTGTTTTTTATATGTTTTAGGTTAATTCTTGGCACAAACATGTTAGTTTGTCATCTTTAGCAAATAATCCAGGGTTAAAATGCATAAATAACATTTATTCATTCGTTTATATTCTATGGTTCTTTTGACTACCCAAACATATTTTGATCAAATAGTAGTTTTTAAGTGTTAATTGAAGAAAATGGATGCTCGATTTTTGATCTACACATGATTACGAATAAAGCCTTGCCTTTGATTGCATGAAAACTTGTCTTGTTTGTGATTTGTGTTTGCTGAGTTTTGGTTTGAATGTTCATCGTGTTCTTTATGTTCTTGGTGTTTGATCTGTTTTTGTGTTTTTTTTATATGTTTTTGGTTTAATTGTTTGTTTTGATTTAGTTTCGGATCAAACCACGATTTTCGGTTCGAGTCAGGGTTGAACCAGTTTTTTCAAGTCAACTTGATTCGTTTTGGTTTGGATCAGGTACTAAGACATTGTTTGGTTGGTTACTTTTTTTATTGAAGAATATTTGGCCTAAAGTATTGTATAACAAACACACTTTTAGACCTATTTTGACAATTTTGCTTTGAATAAAAAATGATTTTTTTGCCAAAAAGACCCCCAAATAAACTCTAAACAAAATCTAAAAAATTTCAGGATCAATTTAAAATTATTTATGGGTCTTTCGCATGTTTTTCCAGCAATTTTAATTAATACTGAGTCTGTAAACTTCTATTGTAAGATACTGACTCAGTATTAAAATATCCGTTTTTTGTCGAAATCTCAAAACTTTCCAAAATTTTTAAAAACATTTATCATTTTTTTTAAAAAAAAGTGTTTCAATAACCAGTTCATTGAATCAATGAGAACTTGACCAATATTTCAAAAACCTTAAATTTTTTTCTGAGAATTAATGGTCAACATTCTGATATGAATATTGAACCTACAAGTAGACTGATATTTAAATACCAGGAGTTGATTAAAAAATTCAAATAATTTTATTTTGAATATTCATCAATTTTAATTGAGAGTATTCTTCATCATGATATATGAGTTATGGAAAATCTTTTAGCCTTAAAGGAAGGTGGATTCTATCAGGACACTTACATGAATTTTTTCCGTAATAATTTATTTGGGTATAAGAGCCCATAATAAATTCAAAATACTAGATTTATTTATAAGCATAAATATTTGTTTTAACCCATAAACAAATCATCGGTTAGAAAACGTAATAATACCTTTAAGCCATATCTAGACCATATAATAGAGCTTACCTTAGTTAAGGTGTGCTAGGGGTGTTAATACATTTTCTAGTCACAACCTGTCATTTATCCTAGAATTTCATATAAGACCAGTCCACCTGGGTTTCTTAGTGACCCTAAACCAAACAACTAGGTGGTGACTCATCGATCCTGATGTCCTCCCACCTCGCGCCTGCACAGGCGACAATATTAATCGGTAAATTATTTTAAAAATTATGCATATTAGGCTAACACAAAATTATCAATAAAGGAATCGATAATATCATTACAAAAGACCTAATCTTTTTTAAAAAAAATAAAATAATTGCATAAATATTATTTTAATAGATTTATTTTAAGAGATTTGTTTTGTCAAAATTTAGAAAAAGAAGAAGAAGGAGGAGAAAGGATATCTAAGAAAATGCTAGGTGCATATAGGTTTGAAAGGTCAAGTCAACTCGTTTGGATTTATTTTATTTTTTATTTTTAACATGTGGATGACATGTCGTCTGCCACTAGTTTTTTTATATATAGTAAACTATGCATTGTTTGCTTGGGTAAATGACACATTGTCTTTCAGATGACTTTGTAGTTACTCCTAGTGATCGGAAAGCTAAAATCTAATTTTACGAATCCAATAATCCAATTCTTAACTTGTTTTCGACTGGAAATACCCTAAAAACATACTATGAATCTGAATAAACCCATTTCGAACTCTAAAAAGACCATAATCTCTCCATAAATAAAAAATTCAACTATATCATAAACAATTTTACGAGTCTAGATATACGTTTTGAAACATGTACAAAGGGAAACTACACCTCCATTGAAAAGGGAAAACACTTTCCTGGAAACCAAACCAAATTTTTTTTTTACTGGAAAGTGTTTTCCGTTGACCAACTTTTCTAATGACAAACAAACACAGAAAAGTTTGGAAAGTGGTTTCCCAGAAACTACTTTCCGGGAAACAAACATGGCCTGAACCTCTCTCTTAAAGAGAAATCTTTTAACACCAAGATTAGTTTTTTTGGAGGTCGAAATATGGCTGACCAAAAGCTTTTTCCCTCCTCTCCTTTTTCCAGCAACATGCTCTATTTTCTCAAATTTGAGTGATTAATATGTTAAAAAGTAAAATTTAGGATTGAAACATGGAACCCTCAAAATATAGGAATAAAGTTTTTTTAAAAAAATTTAGGGATTAATTTATGGCTTTTTGCACCCAATGAACTGTAAAAACAAAAATGAATACTCTTGTAGTGTTAAATTTTGCCTATGTTGCTTAAATTTTCTTAATTGATAAAATTAAATTATATTTTACAAAATTAAGCATTAATTTCATGTCAAAAAACTTTTTGAACACCATGAATACATAATAGCATGCAAGAGGAAACAAAGTATGAGGCTTAAAACCATCTCAACATAATATTGACTGATAAAATTGAAAAAAAAAAAGATTAGTAACAGCAACAACATAATTTTTCAAGCACATAAAAAAGATTGACTTAGTTGCACTATAACAATCTAAAATGTAAAGGAAAATAAACAATGAAAATATCCTTTTCTTTTAGGTTATATATATATATATATATATATATATATATATATATATATATATATATATATATATATAAACAGAGCGGAATGTATTATTATATGTTTGTCATGAATTAGGCTAATTTATGGAATCCAATATTACTAATGATCGATCCAAACTCATCTCTATCTAGTATTTTTGTATGTTAATTCTTAACTTCCCGATGAATTTGATTGTTCTACTTATTTCTAACCTAAAACACATCTATATACAACACGATGTTTACTCACTAGCGGAGAACAAAGGGGAAGGAGAGAGCACTTCCAATCTTAGACTCAGTACAAATTAATAGATTTGTTTTGTGTGAAACATTTGATAGAAAATATAGAAACTGTTCTTTCGACTTTTCTTTGTTTATTTTGTGTAAACTATTGTAAAAGTATTTTTTGTTTCTTTTATATAATACGTTTTACAAAAAAATTAATTAATATAAAATATTTTATAACCATCCTATAATTAGTTTTTTTATATTAAAAAAAATCTTCACACCATTATTATTAGCAAGGCTAGACAATGCTTAGGGGACTTAAATGACTATGCTGAATGAAAAAGATTTTTGAAAGTATAAACAAGACTTGCTAAGTAAATTAGGATGTTGAGTTGTTATTATAAAGAATGACACTACTCAAAATAATGCAAAACAAAACTTTGGAGTCCATTTAGAAGTTTTCTTTAAAAAAAAATTGGTTAAGAGCTTTTTTTCTCTCTAGAATGTAATCTATTTGTAGGAAAACATATTTAACAGACATCTTTATAAGGGTAAAGGTTACCACCATTGGTAGTTATTGTTATGATGTAACTCTTCATCATTATTATTAATATAAATAATATTAATATAGATTGGGTTGGGTTGGCCCATCTTAGATGACCCAAATTATTTTCTCATTAATCTACCACTCACCTATAATAGGATCAACTCTCTCATTAGTTTTGCATTATTCATACTTAACAAATAGTTTGTGTGACAAGGCATACTTTAAAAGATGGATAAATTATGGAAATAAAAATAAATGTGATTTGTAATGGAGGGAATGATCTCCATAAATAAATTTAAAAGTATTGGTTTCATCGATGTTATGAATTTTCAACTATAATTCATAATTTTTATTTTAGCTAACGTGTTTCGACGGATAGAAGTATTACGGAAATTTAAATGAATGTGTTTTGAGAATGAAAATAATTCCAAGGAATTATAATGAAAATGAAAGATGAAAGTTATGAAAGAATTGTACAAAAAAAAGTTGGTGTAAACCCCAATTTAAAATCGGTAATATTTGTGTGAAACAGTAGTAAGTGTGCAAGAGAAATAAAAGATGGAAAGAAAAAATAAACATATTTTGAAGTAAGGAAATAGTCTTGAGGATTTACTAAAATAACTGATATGATTCCAATAGAGATTGAACAAGAAAATTGAATTTTTTAACATAAAATTATGTATTGGCAAGTTTTATGTTATCAAGTATATCTTTTAAACCAATTGTCTAATCAGGCTAAAATTTTATGTGAAGTTGGTTGACATATTTTTTTACCTCATGTTAAAATCTTGGAGAAATTCAAGTTCAAAAAGGTTCTAAAAAAATATAAACATTTGGGTAGGAAAAAAAAACAGAGGTAAGTGAGGTGTAAAACAATCATTTATCAATAAACTACAGTTTATTCTTCAACTTCAAAGTGTATTTGGCGTTGAGGTTGAATATACTTTTCTTTAAAATTTGATTTTTTGTTTCAAAATAATTTTTCAGTGTTTTTTGATCATTTTGATATACTAATGTCAAAAATAAATTTTAAAAAAGATAAAAAATATATTATTTTAATACAATTCCAAGTAAAAATTACTTTGAAAAACAATGTTTACAACATTCTCAAACACCCTTTAAAGCTGGCTTGAGCTGCTGGAAAAGAATAAAGAGAGAAGAAATTGGGGGTTAGGGTTTTTATGCTTTTTTTCAATTAAATTCATGTGAGAAAATTGTGAAATTAAGAGAATGAATGGCATAAAAGGGAGATTTAATGACTTTAGAGAGGTTATTGAGATAGAATAAGGTTTTTAAGCTTGGGAGAAATAAGGAAAGCAAAAGTTAAAAAGAGAAAGAAGAGAGGGCGAAGGAAAACTTGATTTCCTTTGCAAATTTCTCTTAATACTTTCTTTTGTTTGATTTTGGTTTTGGTCATCAAATTGCAACAGTAATTAGTAGTTATTAGAGAAAAGGCTATGTGAATTCATTCTTGATATTTTAATAAGTTTAAATTATGATTCTAAAAGATTAACTTGATCTTACTGTTTCAAAGCGATTAAAGTCATAGTGAAATAAAAGAAAATAGTTGATCTACATTCTATCGAAAGAACTGAGTACAAGAGTGTAGCACATCATCATCAAGCATACACAGAACTAGGCACGTCATTCCCTGGTAATGTTAATATCAGGTTCCAAGAAGTTCGTTTCTAGCAGAAAATAGTTGGGCTATAACATCATCATGAAGCATACACAGAACTAGGGACGTCATTCTCTGGTAATGTAATCAGGTTCCAAGAAGTTCGTTTCTGGCAGAAAATAGTTGGGCTATAACATCAGCAATGCCCATCCGTTCCTGTGGCGACTCGACAGAACAGGAGATTCCAGTTGTAAATACTGAGACCAAGCACTCAAGAACTCTATTTTGTTCGATAGAACTCCCTTCAAATTTTATTTGAAGAAGAGTAGGATCTGCAATCTGCAACACTTTCTCAGGCAAAAATGTCTTCACATAGCTATGAAGGTTCAGACCATTAAACAGGTCATCAGTTGGTCTCTTCCCTGTAAACATCTCCAGCAAGAGTATGCCATAGCTGTATACATCACCATATGCTGACACTTCGTTTCCCGCACCATACTCTACAATCATAACCATAAGATGGGAAGTAAGTTTGCTACGGAATACAGCAAGCAGTAGCATGAAAAATTTAAAGTGTTTAGAGACATTTGAAGAAACAGCGGCACGAAAATATGATATTAAAATGAAAAAGAATAGGATGAACAGAACAAATGTATGTACAACATTTACCAGGGGGAGTATAACCAATGGTCCCTCTTATTCCAATGGAGCTTGATGGATTCGTCGAATGGTCAAGGGTGTCTTCGAGAAGGAATTTTGCTAACCCAAAATCACCTACATGGCCAACCATATCGTCATCGAGAAGAACATTGCCTGGTTTGAGGTCACAGTGAACTATTTGTTTTTCACATTGATGATGAAGATAGTCTAGTGCGTGGGCAACATCGATGGCAATGTTTAGTCTCTGTGTAAGATCTAGAATCCCCTGCACCTCAGCTGTTGCAGGACTTGGATGCAGCCAGGTTTCCAAACTCCCATTAACCATGAATTCATACACCAAAGCCTTGAAATCATTCCCATGATAATCAACACCTGAACATGCTGTCACTACCTTAACTAGATTTCGATGTCTGACGTTCCGCAGAGCCTCACATTCAGCCATGAAACTCTTAGAAGCTCCTTGACGCGTTAGGTTAAGCACTTTGACTGCAACAGCTGTTCCATTATGATCAAGAATTCCTTTATAGACAGAGCCAAAGCTGCCAGTACCAATTAAATTGATCGAGGAGAATCCATTTGTAGCTTTTAGGAGACTTTGATAAGACACCTTCAATAGCACATTCCCATCAGAGCTTGGAGTGAATTCTCTTCTTTTCTTTCTTGACCAGAAAAGAAATAAACCAGTGATAAGTACTGCCACCGCTAGAAGCAAGGAAATCACAAAGATTGTTATCTTCATTTTTAGGCTCAACCTCTTCGGGTGTTTGAAATTGCATGGAGGAAGCTCAAAATCAGGTGTGCCACCGCATAGCTTGCTATTCCCAATGACTGAAGTTGCTGTTGCATTCTTGAAAATTCCTCTAAAAGGTACCATCCCTTCAAAATTATTATAAGATAGGTCCAAAATTTCCAAGGACCTGAAATCTTGGAAAAATTCTGGAATTTTCCCTGACAAATTGTTATGAGAAAAATTGAATTCTTGAATGCCTCTCAGGGTACTCAAGGAGGAAGGGACGGAACCTTCAAAAAAGTTGGCATCCAAGTACAAGAATTGCAGACTTATACAATGTGCAAGACTACTAGGAATCTTACCTGATATCATATTCCCAGAAATAGCAAAAATTTCAAGATTTTCCAAATTTCCTACTTCCTTTGGCAGGGAGCCAGACAAATGGTTTCGAGATAAATCAAGATTAATTGACAGGGAGGATAGTCCAAATATGCCAGGGGGTATGCTACCGGTAATATAGTTTCCAGAAAGATCCAACTCTAACAAATTGTTGCAATTTGCTAGACTTGAAGGGATGCTGCCTTGAACATTGATGTCATTTAAATAGAGTCCAATTAAGTTTGTCAGGTTTCCTAGAGAGGATGGAATATCCCCTGAAAAATTATTCAATGCAAGACCCAATATTTCTAGATTTTGAAGCTTCCCAATGGTAGAAGGAATGATACCTGAAAGGTGGTTGTTTTGTACTTCAAAATCATTCAAGCTGATGAGATTCTCTATTCCATCAGGGATGCTCCCAAATAATAGATTGCTGTCTAGGCCCATGATTTCCAGTGTAGTTGACAGATTGCTGATTTGTGGAGGCAGCTGTCCTTGAAAGTTATTTTGCGTTATAATCAATTCCTCTAGGTTTGTGGCATTGGTCAAGGAGGAGAGAAAGCTCAAGTCATTGGCTTCCCCACTTCCCAGATTGTTAGAGGCAATGGTTATTGAAAGAAGCCTTTGTAGCTTTTCCAGTGAAGGCATTTTTCCTGTAAGCTTGTTTTGGTTTAACTGTAGCATTTCAAGATTTGATAAATTGGATATTGAAACAGGAACACTTCCAGTGAATTGGTTAGAATGGATGGAAAAGAATTCAAGATTTGGAAGGGAAATGCCCAGATCAGGGGGGAGATTGCCGTGAAAATGGTTAAGCCCTACTTCAAAAGCCCTTAATGAAGAGAGATTGAACATGGAGGGAGGTATGGTACCTGAAAATCTATTATTAAACAATGATAAAATCCTGAGGTTTACCAATTTGCTTAAAGTAGCAGGGAGATTCCCAAACAAGTTATTATCATTTAGCCATAGTGTCTGGAGGGATGATATGTTCCCTAAAGATGGAGGGATGGTTCCTATAAGGTTGTTGCCTGCTAGAGAGAGGTTTCTGAGCTTCAAGAAGGAGCCAAACTCCTTTGGGATTTCTCCTATCAGCTTGTTGTTTGCTAATTTGAGTGAAACGAGGTTATAGGAACTAGATATACTAGCAGGAATTTCACCAGTAAGAGAATTATTATGCAGTAATAGTATTTGCAATCTATGCAAGTGGCCAATTTGCGCTGGGATTTCATGACTGAAGCTGTTGTTTTGAAGGTATATCTCTCTTAAAAAGCTCAGATTGCCAATATATGGTGATACGGAACCTGAGAGTTTAAGGGACCGTAGATCCAGCACCGTTACCCTTTGGTGCTTCTGACTGCATGTGACACCGAACCACTGGCAGAAGTGGATGCTGCTATTCCACAAGCGCATGATTCCAAGAGGATCATGGGTTATTTTGGACTTGAAATCCAGCAAGGCTAGTCGGTCGGTCTCATTCCTGTCGATTGACAAGGCAGAGGACGTGAGACACAAGAGAAGAAGAACAATGGCACGGGGGCAGAAGACTGTAGAAGGCACTAAAAAACCCATTGAGAACAATAGCTGAAGGTTTTTTTGAGTGGTATTACTGGGTGCTTTTAGGCATTGATAAAGGCCAAGGGTTAAGCTAGTTTGGCAGTGAACAAGGAGGAGGAAATATATAGTAATAGGATGAGAATTTTAGCAGAAAATGAGAAAATGGGACCAACCAGCTGCATTATTATAATTATTAAGAACAGCGGAAGTGAACTAAGAGTAGTTTCGAGCGTGTGGAAAGGGCCATCAAAAGTGGGCGACATTGTACGATAAACAAGATACGATAATGCCGCCCTGATTCTCCTCAGTGTCTTGTTTGGTGGGTCATAATTATTATTATTGGAGCACCACAAGAATTCTATGGTCGGGGTAGTCTTTCCCACAAGAAACCGGTTTCGGGGCGACAATTATTTATACATTTAATGGTGTTTTCATTTTTTTTCTTTACATTTTTTTTTGAATATTTTTTTATTTTTTATACTTTCAATATTTATTATTCTATACTTAATTTATTTATATTTTTTTTTGTTTTTTTCTTTGTAATTTATTTTTAATTTTTTATATTTTTTTAAAAATTATTATACAAGGACTAAGGAAATGATGCTTTACTCTAGCAATTACAAAATTATTCTATTATCTAACTACGTTAAAAATTAACTTGAGTTTTATATATTTTTATTAATGCATATAATTTTTACTATATTTTATTATACGTAAGTATCGAAATTTTTATTTATGGTTATATTTTTTACTCGATGTTAAAAAACACGTTAAAACATCTATACATTAATTCTTTTATATTAGAAAAACATTATTCAACTTGGAGAAAGGCAATTGAATATATGTATTAACATTTTTTTTTGGTGGGTCATAATTATTATTATTGGAGCACCACAAGAATTCTATGGTCGGGGTAGTCTTTCCCACAAGACACCGGTTTCGGGGTGACAAACAATTATTTATACATTTAATGGTGTTTTCATTTTTTTTTATATATTTTTTAAAAAATTATTTTTTTATTTTTTATACTTTCAATATTTATTATTCTACACTTGATTTATTTATATTTTTTTTTAATTTTTTCTTTATAATTTATTTTTTAATTTTTTATATTTTTTTGAGAAATTATTATGCAAGGACTAAGAAAATGATGCTTTACTCTAGTAATTGCAAAGTTATTCTATCATTCAACCACGTTAAAAATTAAGTTGAGATTTTATATATTTTTATTAATACATATAATTTTTACTATATTTTATTATATAAAAAGTATTAAAATTTTTATTTATGATTATATTTTTTACTCAATGTTAAAAATCACGTTAAAACACTTATATATTAATTTTTTTATGTTAGAAAAACATTATTCGACTTGGAGCAATTGAATAGATGTATTAATATTTTGTTTTTTTTTTTTATTTACCGGTATAAATGATTCTTGATGTATTTAATTAAATGCAAGTATAGACTTTTTTTATTTATAGTTAGAATTAAAAAAATACATTTAAAAAACTTGCATATTAATTTGTTTTTTGTCAAAAAAAATTATCTGACTCGTAATGAAGCGCAGGTCAAATAACTAGTTTAATCTAATTTTAATAAATATTTAATCAAATTGAATGAGTGAATTTTTTTTAAAATAAAAAGGAATATGTATAACATATATATATATATATATATATATATATATATATATTCAAGTGTATATATATTATTTCTAATTTTTTTTTACATAATAAATAATACTCAAATAATAAATATTTGAACGGATATTCAAAGTTTAATAAATAAATTATTGATATATAATTTTTTTATATGTAAATAATAAATAAGATACAGATGTAATAAAATATAACTAGTGAATACCATCACCGTCGTAGAAATTCCACTAAAAACGTTTGAGCTTGCAACCGGTTTGAAGTCTCAGGGTAATATATATTAAACAAGAGGGATGAGATGTTATAGAATGTGTTTGTTTTTTGAAAAGTGATTTTTAAGAAATTATTTTTTAAATTTTTTTGTGTTTGTTTATTATTAGAAAAGTTGGTCAACGGAAAATACTTTACAGTTAAATAAAAATTTAGCTTGAATTTCAGGAAAGTGTTTTCCTTTTATTTTAGGCGGAAAACACTTTCTGAAAGTTGTGAAAAATTTAGAAATGTCATATTATTTGCTGATTATATCAAATTTGGTTCTCAAACTTTTGATTGCTATATAAATTTTTTGTTTTGAATATTTGTTTTTCAATTTCATCCCTTAGAATTTAATTTTTATATTAACTTTGGTCTTCATTTTTATAATTGTTATTTTCTTTTTTCTTATTATTTTTTAATTGAAATTTTTTATTTATCAAATTTGGTCTTCATTCTTTTTATTGTTACTTATTTCATTTGAAATAATTTATGAAATGTTAATTATTATTGTTTTAATTTCTTCATCTTTCAATTTTTTTTTTATTTTTAGATTTGATCTCTATTATTTTGATTATTATTTATTTTATTTGAGATAATTTATGAAATTATATATTTTTTTTCAATTTCATTCTCATTCAACTTTTTAATTTGTAAAATTTGTTCCTCATTATTTTAATAAACTTGAGAAAAATAAAACATTAATAAGTTATTTTCTAGCTAATTTTTCATAACATAACCAAACACTGGAAAATGTTTTCCAATTTATTTTTCATTACACTACCAAACATTGAAAAATAATTCACTTTCCCGGAATTCATTTTCCTAGAATTCACTTTAAAAAAAAAACTACTTTCCAGCAAACAAATAGGATTTCATCAACTTTTTAGGAGTCTAGTTTTCCATGATCTATTAAGTAGACTAGAATACCCCATCCCTCCAGTTTGCTTTACCCCCCCTAGAGTTGGAGTGAAATTATTAATTTCCTTCCTTTTTTATTCTAATTATTTTTATTTATTAATATTTGCTTGATTTTAAATTTATCTTTATAAATTATTTCATTTTGATTTTTATAAAAGTATTATAGTCTCAAATAAATATATAGATATTTAGTTTGCACTCAATTTTATAAATATCTATTTTTGTTAACATATAATTAAATAAAAAAAATAAAATTCTTAAACTCAGTGGAATTCATTACCTAGATCGTGAATTTGATAGGTTAATTTATGAAGTTTGGTTCGATCTAATATATTAATATGTTAATATTAAAAAAAGATCACTTTGATTTTTTTCTTAAATTAAATTATATTTTTTATTAATTGTTCAAGTTGTTTTTAAATCAGCTAAATCAATTAGATTATGTCAAAATAACTCTTATACTGTTTAATTTTAAAACCGAGTTAAGTAATAACCTGGATTAAAATATTTCAAGATTTAGACAACTTGACACCCAGACATCTCTTTGTTTATGATAAGATCGAGAGCGTATTTAAGAGTGTGGTTGAAATTATTTTTTAAAGTGTTTTTAATTTAAAAATGCATTAAAATAATATGTTTTATTCATTTAAATTATTTTTAACATCATTGTATTAAAATAATCTGAAAACACTTAAAAAATATTAATTTAAAATAAAAAATTAAAAAATTAAAATTTTTTAAAAATACTTGGAACAAAGTTACAAGCTTTCAATATTCTAGTTTACTTAAATCATGTCTTGGAAAAAAAAAAAAAAAAAAGTCGGTAGGCGAAGATGGTCCGTGCAAGCATTATAGATAGATACAGAGAAGTCAACAATACAGCACAGACGCGGGAACCTAAAGTAACAGGCCAATAGCAACGTTGAAATTTTTTCAACACGTTTCCCTCGAGAAGTTTCAGTTGTCAATTTTCGACGACGTTTCAGTTGTCCATTACCTACGAAATATTACGAGATATTTAAGAGATAAGAAGTATTTGTTTTTAAAAGTATTTTTTTATTTAAAAATATAATAAAATAAATTTATTTTATTTTTAAAAATTATAAAATTAATTTTAAATAAAAAAAATTAAAAGGAGAAAAATCCAAATTCTGCCTTGTTAATTTCCTTAACTCTACTAGTGCTAACCTTGTATAAAAAGTTTTAAGGAATTTTAACTAAGATTTAACTTTGAATAGTATTGATCTGATATATATAATTGTTTTAAATAATTTTAGTCAAGCTTTAATTTAATTAATACTAATTAGTTTTAACAACAGTTTTACCGAATTCATTCAACCAAAACTATTAATTAATGAAATCTACTTGTATAATAAATAAGGTCTATCGCTGGTGGACACCATGCAACAAATTCTGTGTTCAAGCTTTACAAGAATTGTAGGCTAATGTTGAAAGAAAAAGAGAAAAAAACATTTTTTTTCCATCACTCTACATTACTTTATTACGACTTTATACACACACATGAACAACAAGAATTTATCATTTTTATTTTGATTAACATGAATGTTTGTATTAATTTACGTGTTACTTGACTAATCTCATGAATTTTAAAATTAACAATCATATAAATCTTTAATAATTATTATATTAACAACACAATTATATAAATTTCTAATAATTATTATATTAGAAAGGTAGTGAAAAATTATACTTTGGTAGTGAGGATCATTTCATGATTAGAAGAGTCAGAAACATCAAACATGGGATATATTGAAAATGACTTCTTATATCCTTTCAGTTCTTTGAAAGTATTCTGATTCTGCGGTATTATTGCTTGTCTAATCTGTTCACTGTGCGGTCGTTGCTGCTGCTATATGTTAAATACTGTCAGTAGATCATGTTTTGTAGGCCTTAATTGAGATGAGCATGGGAGGATGAGATCACTACATAAGATCTCGACGAAGCTAATGAAACAGATGGCAACTAAGTTAGATTCTGCCGGGAATGTTATGAAATTTTTCTAGCTCTACTTGCTTTCTAGGACCCGAGTAGTTCTAGGAGGACGTACTCGATTGTCTGAATTGAAAACTGATGAAGTTGCAAGAACTTTGAATTGTATCTGGATTGTTCACTGCTGCATTTTAGGTCGAAGTTAGCGGTTGGGCATGGTACTTCCATTTTTTCCTGTAAAAACAAGTTTTTTATTGGAAAATAAAATTCTCTTATACGTGAGTTAGTATAACGAAGCTTCTTCTATAATCTCTCATATATGAGAGATGAGAGTTATGGCATACTTAGGAGGTTGGCTTGTTTGTTTCTCCTAGAGCGAAAAACATTTTCATTTGAGGTGGAGAATGCTTCGTGATGCAGTGTGAAGATAAGAACTGTGCCAACAACAATGGTGGATTAATAGAGAAATTACCAAGATAAATGTTTAGAGTGCTCATAATTTGAAGATGTGAAGATTTTATTGGAGATGTCTATATCTTGCTAAGAGATTTTGCATGGAGATTTAATTAGAGATATAAATATTTTGTTTGGAGATATGATTAGCAATACTATAGTTTTCAGATCTAGTCCGATGGCCGGTCTGGATCTTGGGTTTTGATCGGGTCACAGGGTTTTGACCGGGTTGCTCGGGCAATTCTTTTTTTTAAATCAAAACGACGTTGTTTTTGTAAAAAAAACAAAAATCAACGGGTCGCAACTAGGTTTTTGACCGGGTTTTGCTAGGTTACGCCAGGTTTTTCCTTTCCATATTTTTTTTTAACCCAGTCCAGTTTTAGCCCGGATCGACCAAGTCCTAAGTTAATTTACCAGACCTGGTTGAATTTCATAACTATGAGAAATACAGTGGAGAAAATCGTTTAGAGGGTACTTGCAGAGAAAATATTGATTCACATAAATTTGCTTTTATTTATATTTTTTTATTCTATCTTTTTTGTTTTTTAATTCTTGAACATGAGTGTGCTTAACCCAAACCCATCAAACCCAATGAATACAACCCAAAGAATTTAACAAAGCCATAGCTCAAAACCCATTTGTGTTTTTTTTTTATCAAGGAACGTCTAAGACCAGCCCAGTACATATTGAAGCCCAAAGAACTAACCCATGTAAACACAGCCCAACTACAAAGAATACAGTCCATCATGTATGGCCCAAGCCAACAAAAATAATAAAAACAAAAGCAACCCTATACACACACAAAACCCAAATCCACCTAATGTCCAGTGTTTCCATTTACTCAAATCCTCTGCACACTCAGGTAATCAACAGAGACGAGAAGGAAACACTGTCTTCAAAAGACAGTTATTAAACTGCTATCATAGATTTCTCTCCTTTTATCAGGGTCAATATCCACCAACCAAGCATGGAGTAATGGTAGTTGAGTCTAATGCTGTTGACAGTTACCTCATTTGCTGCTGAAGAAGAGGTCTTCGATGCTGAGAAGACTGAGAAGTTTTAGTCAAGATTAGCTTTCCATTATGTTAGCATGTTTGTTACAAATAAAGCTGTTATAGAACATCTCTTTGTTTGTTAAGATTTCGTCATTATTCTTCTGTAGTTTGTTATCAAAACTCTTCTATAAAAAAGTGATTTCATTAATAAAGAATTATGCTTGCCGTCACAATAACAATAATTATTATAGCTGTCCTGTTTTCTTTGTCTTTTTTGTATCTGTATACTATCTTACAACTTCAAATTGGTATCAGAGCCATATTAATCTTACGGGACCAAGCTTGAGTGAAGAGAGTAACCTGTGAGAAACCTTTTTTCACCAAACATACACACCAAAGCCTCTTCTCTTTTTTTCAATGGCATCAAATATATATTCTCTTGCATCACCACCAGTATTTACTGGTGAAAACTATCAAATGTGGGCTGCAAGAATGAAAACTTACTTGCAGGCCTGTGATTTCTGGGATGCAATAGAACAGGAACATGAATCCCAACCACTACCTGCTGATCCTACTATTGCTCAAATCAGAAACCATCGTGAGGAAAAAGCAAGAAAGTTCAAAGCAAAAACATGTCTCTACTCTGCAGTTTCAGAAGCAATATTCCCTAGAATAATTGCACTTGATACAGCCAAGCAAATATGGAATTATCTTCAAGAAGAATTCCATGGTAATGAGAGAATAATTCAGATGCAGGTATTGAATTTGAGAAGGGAGTTTGAGATGCAGAAGATGAAAGAAACAGAAACAATCAGAGATTTTTCTAATAGATTACTTTCCATAGTCAACAAAGTAAGACTATTGGGAGAAGATCTTCCTGATAAAAGAGTTGTGGAAAAAATTCTGGTGACTTTACCTGAAAGGTTTGAATCAAAAATTTCTTCCTTAGAAGAATCTAAAGATCTGTCAAAAATATCTTTGGCAGAATTGCTCAATGCTTTACAGGCACAAGAACAAAGAAGAATAATACGGCAAGAGGAGTCCATGGAAGGAGCTTTTCAAGCCAAAATGCATGTTCAGAAAGGAGACAAAGGCAAAAAGAAGATCAACAAATACAATGGAGTCGATAGCAGCAAAAGATATGGAAACTTTCCTCCCTGCCAACACTGTAAGAAAACAAATCACTTACAGAAATATTGCTGGTGGAGACCTGATATTAAATGTAGAAAGTGTAATCAACTGGGACATATGGAGAAGATTTGCAAAAGCAAAGTTAACCTGCAAGAAAATGAAGCTCAAGTTGCAGATTAACAACAGGAGGAGCAGCTGTTTGTGGCTACTTGTTTTGCAAGCAAACATGCAAGTGATTGCTGGCTGATAGATAGTGGTTGCACAAACCATATGACAAATGATGAAAACTTGTTCAAGCAACTTGACAAATCCAGTGTTTCTAAAGTCAGAATTGGAAATGGTGAATATATTCCTGTCAAAGGAAAAGGAACAGTTGCTATTGAAGGAAATTCAGGTATAAAACTCATTTCTGATGTTCTTTTTGTTCCTGAAATTGATCAGAATCTGTTGAGTGTTGGTCAGCTTCTTGAAAAAGGATACTCATTGGTGTTTAAAGACAA
>Ga0325405_1001274_pt1 | contig 25515 bp, 15 predicted proteins | sample PopdelMetagenome_21_FD_205663 | JGI IMG/M metagenome (GOLD analysis project Ga0325405, IMG submission 205663) | Populus deltoides microbial communities from Bellville, Georgia, United States - Xylem-Control-R2 | ecosystem: Host-associated > Plants > Phyllosphere > Stem > Wood/Secondary xylem...
TAAAGGTATCTTATATTATTAGATATGTTAGTATAAAACATGCTTTAGTTAAGGAGTTATTGATACTTCAAGTGCAAAATAATGATATAGAACCTTGATAAAAATGCACTTTTAAGTACTAATCAACAACCGAATCATGTAGGCCATATTTGATTAGTTGAATATAAAATGACCTTCGTTAGACTAAACACTGATAACATATGGTCATACATACCCAAGGGTAAGTCCAAGAGAATTCTGTAACAACAAGCACTTTAGTAAGAGTGTTTGGAATGAGTATGCCTCCTATAAGAGGGTATTTCCTAATATTTTAGGAATAACAACAAACTTAGCCCAATCTAGGCATGATAAATCCTAACACGCTAGCTGCACCTAATGTATACAAATAGCCATAGGCCAACTTCTTGGATCTATAAAGCTTTTATCCCACAACATAACTTGTTATTGTTAATTCTATATTGTATAGGCTATTTTACAACATGGGAACCTCATTCCCATTACACAACAATTCCCTACCATTGATCAATAATAAAAGGGGGATAGATAACATAGAAATAGCACAACACTTAAGAGAGATGAAGCTAGAAGTAGGATGAACAACAAGATTCACTTACAATTACCCATGCTATGAATGGATTGAAAGACTGTACATGATTCATTGAGAAACAAAAATTGCTAATTTCAAACATTTTCTCAAGTAGGATAACCAATTTGTAAGGGAACACATCGCTAAATTCACTAATCAATATGGCGATGATGCAATTAATAATGACTGGCACATGTATCAGCCACATCAAAAGTCATCAAAGACTAGTGATGAGGAAGATGATGATCTTATTAGTCATCAACAACATCTTTTAGATTTAAAAAAGAGATGAAAATAAAAGCAATTGTATAAAGCTCAATTTAGAAGAATACAATGCCTAAACATTTTAGTAAGGGAAAAGGATTCTCAAGCATACACCTTACCCAATAAATAAGGCTTTCATATTACATAGACTAGCAAATTAGTTGAAAGAAAATAACTTTAAGCACCAGTTAAGTTGCTTATAAAAGGTAAACTAAATGGATTAATATTGGACATGATCTCACCTACTCTTATAAAAAATAATAATATTGATTAAATATTGATCTTTGTTAAGAATAGAATCACCAAACATCCATAATTCTTATAAATTAAAATGTAAAGGGTTTTGTCTTTAACACCACCCCTATCTCAAGAGGTTGTAATAGACCAATATATACTAATGAGATAAATAATAGAAGAAATATTTAGAAAAATATACAAAGCCATTAAGATGTCCAAAGTGTTAGGTCAACTATACAAGAGTTTAAAAAAGGATACAAGTACCACAACGTTATCCTAAATCATTATTTATTGTATAATAAAAGCAAAAATAGCAGTAGCTCTTAAGCAACAATAAAAATATAAAATGATATAAAAAGTTGTCATAATAAAGAAAAAACAAGCATTTGTTGTATAACAAAATATTAATAGCATTCAAGTGCAACAAAAGTGTTTAAACCTCAAATAAGCTAGTAAACTGCAACAAATACCTTTATTCAAGCAAAAGACCAAATAGATGATGAAAACAACATGATTTGTTTTTATGTAGATGAGTTTTTGGATGTTGACATGATGGATGAAGTATTAGAAACCCTTTTCAATGACAAAATATAACATTAGAAGAAAATATAACTATATGTCTCATTCCTAATACAATATATAGGTGAACAAGGTGCATTAAAAAAAAGCTGAAAAAACACTTTTAAAATATAAAAGAGTGGTCATGAAAGAGTAACATTGTAATATACCTAACTTTTAAAACATATTTTCCATAACATTGTCTTTCATGTAATGCAAGAAACCAATGGTGATTTTGTTTTTACATGCACCCTACTAGAATTTCGGTAGAGTTTCCCTTATACTAGGAACACACCAAGTTATCATCAACCTCCTTTTATATCAGAAGTCAATACTACAGTCAAAGTCCAATAATCTTGGACCTTTTTCTCATCAACACAACTCAAGGATAACATACATTTAGTTTTAATGAAATAGGAACATTGTAACCAAGAAATAATTAACACATAATTTTATTTAGCATACTTCGTTAAATGATTAAATAACGTTAAAATCTAAAATGCGATTATCTTTAAGATTTTATCTTAATTAACATAAATTTTGATATTGATACACAACATTAACAAAGGACTACAAGATATTAAATGCATATTTTTTAAAAAAGCATAATATCAAGTACAAAATAAAATGCCCAAAATTATAATACATATCAATTTGACATCTTCAAAATTATAAGTCTATTTCTATAACAAAAGGTGGCACTATAGGAATATATTGATTGACTCTGGAATGAGATGAACCTGACAATTACATCATTTCATGATATTAGATTACAATACAATAACTTTATAAATAAACACTTGTATGCATATACATAGTAATCTAACTAATGAACTCAATTAACTAACACTACGAATAATTTTTAACTCTACCATTTTCAATCCATATATAATTCATACGTATATTTTTAACTCTAAGATAAATTTAATATCTTGATAATCAAACAAACTGTTTCCATTAGCCTCTTTAGTCAACTAGTCTAATAAATTTTTCTCGGTCATCTAAACACGTATGTCACTAGCGCATTTTCGATCAACTAGTCTAATAAATTATTCTAGTTATCTAAACACAAATGCTACTAGTCCCTCTTTGATGAGCTAGTCTAATAAAATTCATCTTCTTGTTATCCATATCACAATTAATAATTGAACAACTTTATAAATTTTCTATAATTAGCGAAGGTGAAAAACACCTACTTGCTCCTCCCATCAATTTAGCTTCTTCTACGAGGGTCCTGCCACTGTTGTCTTTCCTGATAAAAAAGAGTTACCATCATTAATTTGTTTAAAAACTATTTCTCTAATTCATATTTCTATCCATTTCTAATTTTACAATTTCCTAACCAACTATTTGATCAATAAAAACCTTCATTAATGTATCAATATCATGTAACCTTAAAAAAAGATTATTGAGAAAGAAAGAAAGAAAATATAAAGAAACTTTCCTCCTTTCTTCCTTACTTAACGGGTTGTATATAACGGAGGGGAGCTCGAATTTTCCTCATAATTATAGTTTTGCCCTTGACTCTTTATCTCTTAATTAGTTCCGGGTAATTCTTCGGGTTTTTGATAAAAGTTTATACTAAATTGGAACAAATTTATTCATATTTCTCTACTAACCTTTGAGAATTACCTTATCCATAATTTATATTATTATTTATTCATTTAATCTTGCTTAATATATATTTTACTTCCATTTTCTAAAAATTTTAACATGGGGTTTACAAACATCAACCACCATGGTATTCACTTTACCAAAAACTTTTGAAGCCAAATCTGGCCAAATGCTTTTTTGAATAGTGATTGTGAAGACAAAAAACAAAAATTATTGAAGTGAACTAGTTAGAGCTAATGGATGAATAATACACAAGACTCACATTCTCTAAGCCAATATTGGTTATGAGTAATATTGAAAATCTTTGTACATCATAATTAACTTTAATGGTGTACCAATATAGAGGATCATCTTTGATAATGGTGTCTCGCTCAATATTATACTCTAGTATTTGATTATAAAAGTTTCTTGTCATAAGAATGATATGATCACATCAAAAGTGGTCATTTTAGATTTTATAACAACCTTAAAAGATATTATAAAGGTACTAGAAATAATCTTAATTATTGGATTTATACCTTCAACATAACTTTCTTTATATCAGAAGTAAGGACAAATTATGTCTTACTTGAACGAGATTGGATACATGCTAACTTATGTATCTTATCATTTTTATATATGGTTTTGATGTTTTGGTTACTAGATGGATCAACTGAAACAGTCCAAGAAAATGATATACTATTCATGGTTAATTCAAGAATAGAAAACATTTGGTTATATATCAATGATGAAGGTTTATTCCAATTCATGGGTATTGATAACATGGGTCAACCTATTAACTTTTATGTTAGCAAAAAGACAGCATGTATAGAGCGACTCATAACATATATTGTTAGGCCAAATGACCTACAATATTAACAAAAAAGAGCTTAGAGTATGAAACATAAGATTAAATGAGTCATTATTACTTAATAACATGTTTCAAAGCTTTTGATGAAGCTTATAGGCATATTAAATATCATAACAAAATTTGTTCAATAAACCAAATTAAGATAATGAATTTTTGTACATGATATGGATGATTAATAGGATGAAGTTCAAGACACGCTAATTGAAGTTAAATTAAGAAGTGAAAATGAGCATAAACCAACCTTTAAAAGTGCAAGTATGACAATAGAACCTTAAAAAGAATTAGTAGCATTATTATATATTTATAAAGACTGTTTGCTTAGGATTAAGATAAAATAAATAGTTTAGATAAAAGTTTAGTTAAACATCCTCTACTAATCAAACTTGAGTTTGAGCCACATGGATAAATGGTTAATCATGTGAAGGAAGAGATCAAATGACTCTTAGTATATTAGGCCAGTAAGATATGTTGAGTTAATATCTAACATAGTTTTGGTGTTGATAAAGAATGACAAATTAAAGGTATGTGTAAATTTCATAAATATAAATCCTGCAACTCTAAAAAATGAATGTCATATTCCAACTGCTAATATGTTAATTGATCTAGCCAAATCCCTAGTATTGGCCCCACCAAGCCTTAAAAGCCTTTAAAGCTGTCCATTTCACTAATAGAAGGATCAATTAGTAGAATGCTAACATAAAAAATAACTTCGTGCATGAATAGATTGTGTATTATGTTAGTTTTGTACTTGCATATGTTGAGGAAATACATTGATTGGAAATTATTTCAGTCTTTTTTTATTTTGCTTATGTTAAATTACACTAGTAGATGTTTATATAATATATATAAAAAATTAACTTAAATATTTGATGTCAACACCTTTTTTAAGAGGTCTTATTGATAAATGGACATTAATATTATTTGAGTTTAATTTGAATTACATGCCATAAAAAGAAATTAAAGGACAAGTTTGGACTAATTTCTTAGTTTATCATCCTTGCATTACTATTGACCATGAATTGGAATATGATATCAATATTATCATGGCATAACCTGTTCAATGGAAATTATGGTTTAATGGATTCAAGAAAATAAAAAACAAAGCTAATGCAAGGGTGGTTATAATATCCCTAATAAGTCATAAAATGACCTTATATTTTTTGTTTGATTTTAATTGCATAAACAATCAAGCTGAATATAAGGCATCAATCATAGGCTTAGAGATAATCTTAGAGTTAAGAGCATAATCAGTCATGATGACAAAGGATTTACGATTTATTATCAACCAATTATTTAGAGAATATAAGTGTGAACACCCAAATCTAACTTTACACCATACTATGACCACAAATCTTATTAAAAGGTTTTTTTATAATCTTATCATTGTTTTTTTTTTTAGGAAACACTATAAAAGTGAATGACTTAGCTTTACATGGATCAAGGTATAACACGACCTTCAATATTTATGGAGAGATGAGATTAAAAATTGTTTGTGAGATCATTCACAAAAAGTTTCAAGGTCTTCTAAAATAAAAGTGGTAAATTATATACTCCAACAAATGTATTATATAAGAGGCATATGACTGAAATTCAACTTAGATGCTTAGGATAAAAAAAAGTCTTATTATCATGTTTGAGGTTATTGAAGAGTTTTATGGAGCTCACCAATCTAGTATTAAGATAAAATGGCTTATTATGAATCATGGATTTTATTGGCTAAGCATAACCAAAAATTGCATTAGTTATGCAAAAGGATGCCCATAATGTCAATAGTTTGGTCCAACTCAACATATACCTTTTAATAAACATGATGTAGTGGCCAAACCATGACAATTTAGGGGTTGGGTAATGTGTATCATTGGCAAGATTACCTTTCACTTTTTATACTTTATTTTTCTTTATTGCATTATTTGCTATTTTTTTATTGTTTTTCATAGCGTAATCCTTAGTTTTCTTAGGTTTTTCTTATCCTAATTCTTAGTTTTCTTAGGTTTTTCTTACCAAACCATCTTTGTAGACTTTTTATACTTTATTTTTCCTTCTTTATTCCATTATTTACTATTTGTTTTATTGTTTTTCTTATCCTAATTCTTAGTTTTATTAGGTTTTTCTTACCAAACCACCTTTCTAGGTTATTAAGTTTTTTTCTTTATATATATATATATATATATATTAAAACCATAACTATTTCTCTCGATTTAATCCTTTTGATTTAATTAGATTTTTTAGAACTCTGATTTTTTATTTAACCTCTCTTAATACCCTTACTATTCCTTACTTTGATTATATATTTATTGAACTTGCATCTATTTGATTATGAGATAGTTTTCGTTTATTCTCAAGTTAAGTTCCAAATATTTATTTTAAATGCTCTAAAAAATAAAATTTAAGAAAATCACTATCAACATCCTATAATTTGGTCTTTTTTTTTTATTTTTTACTTTGTAACCAAGTTTTTAAATATTATACTTTGGAACATGAGATTTGAAGGTGGATAACTCTTTACAACTTTAAGAGTTGGCACTACAAAAACAATCAAGAAAAATGTGTATTTATTTACAAGAATAGAATCGTTTTCAAATTATTTAGAAAATCATTTATCTGTAATCCTTAATTATCACATATGCTAAGGTAACTAGTCAAATCCTTTTAAGATGACCATTAGAAATCAAAGGATGAGGCAGATAATGAGTGAGAGAAGAAAACATGAGACATGAAGTATAAGGTTGGAAAAACTAAGATTGTAAAAGATGGCAGGTTGCCTATCCAAATTAGATGGATGTAAAAAGGAAATCGAAAGATGTTCAAGAATTTATACATGAAAAAAAAAGAGGAGAAAATAAAAGGACACAATTTGTGTTCTTTTAAGGAAACCAATCTCACATAATAAATAATCTAGGAAAAAAAATTCATACTCATGCTAGTGAAATAATAAAATTGATTAATTATAAATTATATAATAACGTGGGTTTTTTTAAATGGATTATATGTATGGATTATGGGTTTTAGTCAATCAACGATGGACTTATCATACATTGTTTATTAATAAGTGCAAAATATACTTATGTTTTTATTCCTTTTACACTATTTTTTTAATGTATTTTGAGCTTATCTGATCTTATTGGAAGTTATTTTTAAGAGTTTGGCATGCCTAGAAGACATTGTGAATTAATTGCTAAAAGATAAGAATTTCTGCATTTTATGTTTTGGACCTTGCTTCTTGTGATAGGTTTTTCACCAAGTTATAATTTTCGAATGTGAACGTGGGCTAAATCAAAGTTAAAGTGCACATATCAAGCTTTCCAGGAAGGTATTATGGGCATATATATGAAGGACAGATAAAGTCGTTTTGAAGGCGCAAATTTGGACGCAATCTGAGGAACGAGATTGGTCTCTTGGATCTGATGAGAAAACTAACGGTATTGAGCATCCCACTACGATTGAGAGTCTAACATAGATATGGTGGGTCTAAGGACCCAAGAAAGGTGCAAATGAAGCCTCTAAACATGCCATAAATGAAATAATACAGTTGAAATGGTCGGATATTGCAAGAAATCAAGTCGAAAACAAAGTCTAAGTTGCAGTAAAGTTGGAATTACAACAGAGTTGTGATAGCAGTAAGTTCATTTTCAACACAAATTCTGAGGGATTTAATCAACCTTAAGGACCAGATAAAGAAAGAAGAAGTTAAGTAGCATAAGAACTTCTAATTAGCCTAAGAATTCTGAAGAAATTCAGCAGCCAAGGAAGAGAATAAATAGAGTAGAACACAGCTAAAACAGGGGCTCTGCAACATTCTTTTCTTCTCTGCCTTTGTTAATTTTCCAGCAACTATGAACTAATTTCTAATTTCAGTTCAAGAGGAATACACACCATCTCCATCAGCAAGTTGTGAGAAGTAATGTTAACATTGTAATTCTTTCAGATTCAAGTATTTATTTTTTCTTGTTTAGAATTATGCTATTGATTATTACTCAAGCTTATTGAATTGTTTTGAGATGGCATGTATGCTTTCTAGTTTTTTTCAATCCATAATTATTGTTAGGGACTGGAGTAAGAACCAAAATAATTAATTTGATTGCTGCAACTCTCATCTTGATTTATTAAGAAAGAATAAACTAAGTTAAATTATCAAGCTTTTGTATGTTTGCTTAGAATAAATGCACAGACTTTACTCCTAAAACTACTGCTGTGTGAATGAGAATTGCTTTCAATGATAAATTCGCTTGATGGTAAGAAATTGATTAGAGAGCTTTGTCTAATTAATTCACTTGTAAACTCATCGATTTCCTTCAACTTTAAGGAATATTGAATGTATTTGCTTGACGTGAAAAAATATTTATTTTACTTCAATGGTCAATAAATTTATAGGAATAAATGTGTGGATCCTCAAAACTGAGTTAACGACATATCAATTTATTATTTTTATAAGAATTATTATTTCTTTAATTTTTCATTCAAATCTCTCGTTCATTTTTATTTTAATATATTGTACACTACAAAATTTCACAGTTTTACCGACGAAAATATTCCGTCAGTGTGTGATTAGTAGTTCATCAGTGATTTATTTACCGACGTCTTCATCGACGGATTACGTCCGTCGGCTTTCCCTTCTTCGGTGATTCCCCGTTCCGTCGCTATATCGGTTGGAAAAACAAAAAAACCATTTGTCGATAGTTTTACAGACAAAATTTGTGCACCAAAAAAAAGTTTCCCGCTTGAAATATACCGACGGATTTTTATTCCGTCGGTGATATCATGATTTACTGACGGCTATATACCGTCGGTAAATTTAACGGTGAGTGTTTAAAATACCAACCGAATACATCCGTCTGTAAAGTCGTCGGTAATAGTGGCAGCTACTGTCAAATGCCGACGGATTCAGTCCATCAGTAATTCTGTCGGTGAGTGTATGAAATATTGATCGAATATATCCGTCTGTAAATGTGTCGGTGAACGTACTGTCAAATGCCGACGGATTCATTCTGTCGGTAATAGTATTTTTTTCTAAATTTGTTCAAAAAAAATTATTGAGAAAAAATAATATAAAATTAAATAAATTAATGGTAATAAAAACCAATTATGCAAATAAAATTTATATTAAACATCAAAAATAAAAAATCAAAGTTAAATAATATTCATTATAAACTGAATGTGTTTCAAAAAAATATTAAATGAAATTTTAAAGGTAAATAATATTTATTACAAATTAATATAAAGGTGGAGCTGGAGGAGGAGGAGGAGGAGATCCTGGAGGAGGAGGCTGGTGGTTATACGGCCAAAAATGATTAGGCGCACATGTTTAACTTTGTGTTGCCATGTTCATGACCACTTCACGAAGTTGTTCATAAGCCACTTTTTGTTGTGCAGACTCCGCTCTTTGTTATGCATGAGACGCTTTGAGTTGTGCGTACTCCGCTGATAAGTGGTCGTATCTTTCGGTGAGCTGAGCTGTGCGTTGCTGCAAGGCCACAAACTCCTTAGATTGGGAGCTCCCAACAGTTGAAACACTACGGGCCGTCCGTAAGTTGTCGGCCGTAGTGTTGGAGAGCCTGTAAACCCGATTTTTATCGGGTCCACCTGACGATCCAACCTCCATCCACAAATCCAGATCGAATTCCGGATGGGTCAAAATATCATCCCCATATCTCTCCCTCAACCGATTATTATAGGTCTCCTGAAAATAAAATAAAAAGTAATCATCATATTCAATTCAGTAAACATAATAACTTACAAAATAAAATGGTTGAACAAACATACCATGAAATGTTGAGCACGGTTATCAACAAACTGGTGCGCCTCCTTTTGGCGGTCTTGACTCCGCACGTGCGTCTCTATAAACAGCTCCATCGGGCTCGGCTCACGTCCAAGAGACGTAGCCTATAATGAAAAAAGATTTATTAACAACAACTTAATTTAACGATATATTTTATTTAAATTAATCTTACCATCCATTTCGCATATGCAGCAAACGAAACAGAGCTGCTAGTGTGCGTTGTCACCGAGCCATGAATTGGCTGATTCCGGTTGCCAGCATCGAACTGGGAGCGTCGTGTGAACCGCTCAGATGTCACATGCTCAAGATAGTGCGGCCATATATCTTCTGGGATGTATATCGGTTTGAAATCCATCCAAACCGCAACATCGTTCCAGCCTTGGAAACCCCTATCTCTCGCGGTTTTTTTCCCTTTTTTGTGCTTCATACCAAAAATCACGCAACCTACTTCACGCAACCAAAAATTACATTTTGAAACATAAATTTTTGTCTAAAAAAAAATCTTGTATTCTTTTTGATGTTATCTAGTTGCCGCGTGATTTTCCCACACCCTCCTCGTAATAGTGTTATGATCACTATCCTAGCAGAATTTGTCCTGTGTATAAATAATTAATTTTAAATAAAAATAAAAATTTATTTACAATTATATTAATAATTTATTAGAAATAAGCTGAAAATTATAAATTAACACCAACTTCAAATTTGTCAAACCATGCATTGATTTAAGGCATCCATTCAGGATGCTTGGATATCTGACTCCATTGAAACAATGGAATCTCCATCGATGATTTAAACGCCGATGATATTATTAGGGTGGCCTCAATGTTTGTGAACCTGAAAATAAATAAAATAAATTCAATAATGATTACTTCATAAATTATGTTGTAATTTTTATAAAAAAAAACTAAAACCTTAACAAACTTGCATTGAAAACTCTAGACTAACAATTAAAATTAATGGAAAAAATTAAACATAAATCATGCAATAATAGAGTAAAATTAACAATTATTTCAAAATATTCAATTACTAATACTAAGGTAAATTCAACATTAACAATTACAATTCAAAAAATTATTCAATAATTATGCCAATACAACAAAATAATAAATTCAAAAAAAACTCTAGAATAACAATCAAAATAAATGAAAAAAATTAAACACAAATCATGCAATAATAGAGTAATATTAATAATTATTCCAACATATTCAATTACTAATTCTAAGGTAAATTCAACATAACAATAAATATTCAACAAATTAACTAATAATAATTATGCCAATACAACAAAAAAAATATTCAATAAATTCAAAAAAAAAATAACTATAGACTTTAGGAATGAAATATGCTTACTTTAATAATGTGTTGAATTCAATACTTTATCTACATTACAAAAAATACACCAAAACAAAAAACATAATAAAAAAAATAGCAAAAAAAACCCTTAAAGTAAAATGAAATAGAAGAAACACATACCTTTTAAACTGATGAAGATGATGAAGATTCACAAAATCAAAATTGAAGTGTCAATTTTGAAGAACGGAGAGGAAAAGAATCAAAATTTAAGTTGAAAAACTGAGGAGAAGAAAAAATGAACTAAAGGAGCGGTCACTGGAACTTATATGACAGTTTTACCGACGGATATAAAATTAATTATTATTTTAATTTATTCCGTCAGTGAAGTGTCAAAAATCCGTCGGTAATTTTTGAATTTCGCACCAAAATTTTTAATGACCCTTTATATTTTTTGTGGTTCGTCAGTAATTCCGTCAGCAAGATGACGCGGTCAGAGATGTATTTAATGCACAACCCTTTGGAATTCACACAATCCGTCGGTAATTTTGTCGGTAATATTGACTTGCCAATAACTTATCGACAGAATTATATCCGTCGATATAGACGTCGGGGATTGTGGCATTTCAAGTAATTATTTCCGAACTCTTTGTGAAATGTCGACGGACTTATTCCGTCGGTATTGATGTCAGTGATTGTGGCATTTCAAGTAATTATTTCCGAACTCTTTGTGAAATGTCGACAGACTTATTCCGTCGGTATTGATGTCGGTGATTGTGGCATTTCAAGTAATTATTTCTAAATTCTCCGTGAAATGCCGACGGACTTATTCCATCGGTATGGACATCGGTGATTGTGGCATTTCAAGTAATTATTTCGTGTTTCAAAATATATCATCCATGATCTATAATTATTTCAAGTAATTATTTCATGATGTGGCATTTCAAGTAATTATTTCAAGTAATAAATATTTCGTGTTACAAAATATATCATCTATAATCTAAATTACATGAAAAAAAGGGTTTTACACGGGCTTCATTTTGATAGTTAGTTAGAATTGTCTTCTTCTTCATCATCAATTGAATTGTCATCACCTTCATCGCAATCTTCAATATGGATATCATCTTCTTCATCGACATTTGCTTGTCCACTAGAGCTCAAAACAACATTCAACTCTTCTGCGTCAACATCAACATCAACAAGACTATCATCGAAAACACGAAAATTTGAATTTTCTTCCAATTCAATCGAAGGAGCAACTCGATATGGTTCAACCAAATCACTAACTTGAAAGACTTCATCTCACACATTGTGTCTTCGTTCTCATCCTGAACAACCTCGACACAACCCCCGGGTTTCGTTTTTAAAACAGACAACCAATCCACTCTTGATCGATCCTTTCTAAATGAAGGGGTGTATGTGTAATAAACTTGTTGACATTGCTTTGCGAAAACAAAGGCATCGTTTATGTTGCGAAGTCTAGCTTTTGAGTTGATTTCGAACTGACCATAGTGCGGATCAACTCTGATTCCTCTGTCAGTTGTGTCATACCACTAGCATTTGAATAAAAACACTCTATTATCCTTGTTATGATATTGCATTTCGACGACCTCTTCTAATCTACCATAGTAGTCAACTTCTAACTCACTACTAATGGATCCTTAACACATACACCGCTGTTGTGTGTCTTTCTTCCTTGCCCGTATTCTTCAGTATGGAAAACGTATCCATTGACAAAATACCCGTTGTAGCACTTACATTTTCTTTCAGGCCCCAGGCTTAATGAAGACAATGACTTAGGTGCGCTCCTTCCCATTTGATAAACCTTGTATGTAATGTACATCAATAAACAGTAAATGAACATTTGACAAGGTTATGTACATCAATAACCTTGTATTGATCGATCCTTTCTAAATGAAGGGGTGTATGTGTAATAAACTTGTTGACATTGCTTTGCAAAAACAAAGGCATCGTTTATATTGCGAAGTCTAGCTTTTGAGTTGATTTCAAACTGACCATAGTGCAGATCAACTCTGATTCCTCTGTCAGTTGTGTCATACCAATAGCATTTGAATAAAAACACTCTATTATGCTCGTTATGATATTGCATTTCGACGACCTCTTATAATCTACCATAGTACTCAACTTCTAACTCACTACTAGTGGATCCTTAACACAAACACCGCTGTTGTGTGTCTTTCTTCCTTGCCCGTATTTTTCAGTATGGAAAACATATCCATTGACAAAATACCCGTTGTAGCACTTACATTTTCTTTCAGGCCCCAGGCTTAGTAAAGACAATGACTTAGGCGCGCTCCTTCCCATTTGATAAACCTTGTATGTAATGTACATTAATAAACAGTAAATGAACGAGAATCTCGTAATAACATGCATACATACAGTAATTTTGCAAGTTAGAATGAGTTTGTGATAGTGCTTACATGTGTTCTGAACCACGTGGTAAATTGTTCATCTTGTAATTGAAAGATCTGGGATTCGATCAGCTGTGAGTTATTGGAGAGCAAATATTATCGATGTTGCCTGCAAGTAATAATGAGTGTATGATATTACAATATATAATTAACAATATATTACTAACAAAGTTTAATTAGTATTACACATATATAAATTTACTGAATAAAAGGTCTCAGCTCATCACAGTTAAATAGAACATAGTTGTGTGCTTGTTTGAACTCTATTTCCAAAAAATATCTTCCTCTTATGGCATTTTTAGGTGTGGGTCGTCCAGTATTGCAGAATATTGACAAGTTCCCACTGGAAGGCACTTCACCGCCATCATCGTGCCGTGGAACGCGATTGATTCTCGTTCTCAGATGAGGTTCGAAATAGTACGAGATAAATGTTGAGATCTCCTCCACAATATAGGCCTCACATATTGAAGCCTCAACATGCACCTTGTTCTTAACCTTTTTCTTGAGATTAAACAAGTACCTGCATTGAATTAATCAAGTATTTTCAATTAAGAAAAACATAGAAAATACTTTTATATATGAATTACATTGTAACTGTAAATCTAACCGTTCAAATGGGTACATCCATCTATATTGGACCGGTCCTCCAGCTTTTGTCTCAAACGGTAGATGTATAAGGAGATGCTCCATTGAGTCAAAAAATGATGGAGGGAATATCATCTCAAGTTTGCATAGTGTCTCGACGATATTCGTTTGAAGCCTATCAATGTGCTTAACATTCAACTTGTTGGAGCATATATCTCTGAAGAAATGATTGATCTCTGTGAGTGCGTCCCATATTCCCTTTGGCAACAAATCACGAAAAGTTAATAGGATGAGTGTTTGCATAAACACGTGGCAATCATGACTCTTCATTCCATACAATCTGCAGTCCTCTATATTAACCAACCTTGATATGTTCGATGCATGTCCATCCGGAAAATACAGACTCTTAAGCCATTTGTAGACTAACAGTTATGTGTTTTTCTCTAACATGAAGCTTGCTCTTGGTTTTGCAACCCGTGACTCATCATAAACCAACTCCATATTTTTACGGTTACAGTATAAAGCTATATCCAATCTAGCATTGATGTTGTCCTTTGTCTTCCCCTTGACATCTATGACGGTGTTGAAAATATTCTCAAACACGTTCTTTTCGATGTGCATGACGTCAAGGTTATGACGGAGCAAATTGGTCTTTCAGTAAGGAAGCTCTCAAAAGATACTTCGCTTTACCTAATTATGGGTGAAACCAAAACCAGGAAACTTTTTCTTACCTGATTGAAGGCCAAACACAATGTCACCGTACTCTGACACAACATCATGCAATTCTTCACCAGAAAGACGCGGGGATGCAACATCTTTTTCAACTCTGCCAACAAAAAAATCTTTTATGTTCTTTTTGTACTTGTGATTAAGTGACAAGAAGCGACGGTGACAGTCAAAAAAGGAAGCTTTACCTCCGTTTGCTAACGTGAATGCCTTGCTGTTTTCGATGCAGTATGGACATGCGAGTTTCCCATGCGTGCTCCAACCAGAAAGCATTCCATAAGCTGGAAAATCATTGATAGTCCACATCAAAGCCGCCCTCATAAGGAAATTTTGTTTCCTCGATATATCATAAGTCAGAGCTCCGGAGGACCACAACTGCGCCAACTCATCAATCAACGGTCGAAGACAAACATCTATATTCCACCCCGGGCTTCTTGGACCGGGTATGACAGTAGATAAAAACATGAACTCCGGCCTCATACACATTCCCGGTGGCAAGTTATAAACTGTGAGTATGACCGGCCAACAAGAATAAGGAGCAGCAAATGACCCAAATGGGTTGAATCCGTCTGTACACAACCCAAGACGCACATTCCTTGATTCAGCTGAAAAGTGAGGATGAACACTGTTAAAGCGTTTCCACGCTTCGCCGTCAGAAGGATGCACCATCACTCCATCAACCGCATCATGTGCTTGGTGCCATGTCATGTGCTCAGCAGTCCTTGGTGACATGAATAACCTCTGCAGTCTAGGTGTGATAGAGAAGTATCTAAGTTTTTTATATGCCACTAGAGTCTTTCCCCTTCCAGTTCTAGGTTTGTAACGGGAATGCCTGCATGTCATGCACTCGGTCATCTCAGCATTTTCAAGGTAGTATAACATGCAGAAGTTAGGGCACATGTCAATTTTCTGGTATCCTAAACTGAGGGGTTTCATTATGGACTTCGCAGCATAGAAGTTCTCTTTCAGCCTGTTCCCTTCAAGTAAAAAGCTTCTCGCCCATTCAATAATTTTGTCATACTCGGCCTCACTCAACCCGTGATCTGACTTAATGGTGAACACCTGTGCTACGACAAATAATTTACTATGGTTTGTGCAGCCATCTCATAATGGTTGGTCAAAATCTTTCAACAAATCAAAAAACCTAGCTGCATCTGCATTAGGTTCTTCTTCTACGATTGGACATTAACTGACATTACCTTGATTCATTCTCATTGCATCCATAACCATATTTCTGTAAGGATTAGTGTTGTCATTTGCTGCTTCATGCACGTTGCTAGCACTAGAAGTAGACCCAACCATCGTTTCTCCCATTCTCCTCTTACTAACAAATACTTCTCCATGTGCATACCAACACTGGTAATTCTCTATAAACCCTTTGTGTAGAAGATGCATCATTACAACATCTGGATGCAGATATTTTTTATTTTGACACTTCCTACATGGACACCTAATACCGCCTCTAGTAAAATTTCTGGGAATAGATGTTGCGAAATTAATAAAACCCTGAACCCCGTTACAATAATCAATCCTCCGCAATCCTTGGGGTGAATCTTGATACATCCATAAACGATCATCCATGACTTATATCGAACCTCTATAAAATTATGATGACATCATGTACGTATTAATTAACTAATTTAGGTAAATAAACTTGCAAAAATATTACTTTACCTCGAGATTATCCAACAAACCAATCACAACTTCTCATAAATATTAAATATTCATTATCATTTAGCAACATCCATACAAATTAATATATATAAATTTATGAAAATTACCACTCCACAATACCATTGATAAAACTTTAAATGGACCCATTAAGCAAGCTATTAATTATTTCAAAACAGCACATGTAATTCTATAGTTCCATAAAGTTTTAACAATTTACAAACAAATATAATTTTACAGAATCTAAAACAAACCATAACAGATATAGAATTATACATTCATATACTACAAGTTTGTTTAAGAAATAACAATAAAACATGTACATCTACTAACAAAATACGTATACTAAAAAAACAATAAAGTTGACATTTAATTAAATGTTAAAATTTTAAAAGATAGAATTACTTACAAAAATTGATAAAATCCGTCGGTAAATCAGAACACGGATGTTGTGACCACAAAACTTCAATAAATATAACTTGTTGTGCTGATATGAGGGAGATTTTTGTTTGGGGGGAGGGGGGCTGGTTGTTTGCAGATGGGGAGAGTTGGTATTAGGAAGAAGGAGAAATAGGGGAGGAGAGGGTAGGCAGAGCGAACATATATTAAATGTTTTCGACGGATTTCCATCAGTGAAACCTTCGGTGATTCTGACGGAAACATTGACATGTCACCGTACAGATTTTTCATTTCAAATCCCTCGGTGATTCTGTCGGCATTTTAAATGGCCAACCGGTCACGTCACTGTACGAGCTGTCTTTTTGAATCCGTCGGTGAATCCGTTGGAAAAAATAACCCGCTAGAACCTCCACGTCAGCAACCTGTTTTTTTTTAATTCAAAAACTTTTCCGTTCGTAATTCAGTCAGTAACTACCAACGGACAATTTCCGTCGGTAGTTACCGACTGAATTACGAACGGAAAAGTTTCCGTCAGTAGGTACTGATTGAATTACGGACAGAAATGTGTCCGTTGGTAATTTCGACCTCAAATTACCGACAGACATATTCCGTCAGTAAATCCGTTGCTATTTAGCGAATTTCTGGTAGTGGTAGAAAGATTAAACAAAAAAAAATTTGGGTTCAATCTAGTTTTTATGATCATACTATAAATTTTTTTTACTTATAATAATTAAATTAGAATTATATTTTGAAGGTTACAAAGTACAAACATTTATGTTTTTGGTGGTAATTATCGTGAGCACGCATAAAATACTAAAAGAGAGTAGACGTGGGCTTCCTTAATCTGCTACACCGATAAATCCTTTTTAGCCAGTCTCACAACCAGTAAATTGACTTTTTTTTATCTCATAATTTATTATTATTATGCAATATTAATATTATACATTACAAGTAATAAGAAAGAAATTACTAAATCTTGTCGAATACAATCTCAACCCAATCAACTGGCATTGGATGTGAAAGATAAATCATGTCAGCATCAGGATTAAGTAGTTCCCACCTGAAATTTCATCACAATAACATTAGAGAGAGGGTGTTCATGATATAGCAAGGAGAGAAGAATACATGTCATTAAGGTAGGTTTGCACCATCGTACATAACAAAACTACGAACATAATAACAATACAGTTAATTGTTTCTACAAACAATATTCATTACGTTTAACAAAGCATGTGACTAGTGAAAAAAGATTTGGATGCTTACTGTATCCTATAGACAAATGATGTAAAAAAAGTGCCAGTTGTAGGCGAGCAAGCTTGTTTCCTGGACAGATTCTAGATCCATTACCAAAAACTTGATACGTTCCTGGCCTTGCCGGTTCCTATGTAAGAAAATTGTTATAATGATAAGCCAGGCATAATATTCAGCTTTCTCATGTAACCGATATGATTTGCAATTTTGAACTTACATTCCATCTGTCTGGGTTGAAGCACATAGGATCCTCAAAATTTTCAGGATTTGTATGGAAGTATCGAGCCCAGACAATCACTTTCCAATTCTTCGGTATCTTATAACCTATGTGTATAGCCATTGATATTTATCATCTATTCGACCAATTCAACTATCCTCCAGAACTTACCAGGAGAAAAGGAGACCAAAAAGCTAATGATCAGAGGTACCTTTATACTCAACTTCTCTGGTGGCCATTCTAAAAATAAACGCTGCAATGTTGGCCATTCTTATAGTTTCTTCCACCACCTGCTTGAGGAATATAGAGAAAGAGCTTGGATTAGTAAAATGATAGTTATTAACAGTTAAAGACTGGGAACGGTGTCCTAAACCTAGCTAGTTAATGTATCCATACCTTGTTTGTGTACTTGAGTTTAGCAACATCTTCACGTGTAATGAAATCTCCTTTTTTGTTCTTGCATAGAGCAGTGTTCTCCTCCTATAAAAAAGAAATGTCAAACGAAGAAAACCGCAATTTTGTTTGCGAGAATCTAGCTATTTCTTCTTGTACGAATCATACCCGTAGCTTTGCAAGGGCATTAGGATACTTGGCAAGATAGTAAATAGCCCACGTTGAAGCAACGGACGTACGTAGACTCATACCCAGCAATAACAAGGCCAACAATGTTGTCTAGCACCTCTTGATCACTTAAATATTGACTTCCTTCATCGTCTTCAATTTGCATCAGTCCATCCATTAGATCATTTGTCTTCTCAGACTCGTGTTGCTTTTTCTTCTTCTCAAGTTCCCCTCTGAATATTGCGTCAAGCTTCTTCTTGCACTGTCACAGTTAACACCATAGATAGATATATGACAATATTTTGAGGATCCTATGTGCTTCAACCCAGACAGATGGAATGTAAGTTCAAAAAACATAGATTATATTACAATATTCCATAATTTATCCACCTTATGACAAATCTAAGCCTTCACAGATATTTGGAGAGTGAGTCACGTAAGCAGGAGATTGACCTCTTAAACAGGTAAGGCCAGGTTAAAAGAGAACTAGTTTATTGTACGAGTTTAAACCTGCAGAGCATGGCGATAGGCAGTTCCAGGAATGTTCAATGGGAAAGCTCTAACTCCACGGAGCAACCCCTTAAACAAGTCATCTATGGCATCCAACTGTTGTCCCGGTTGCAAGCCTACGAATAATTTCCCAATGTTCTCGAAGGTTACCTATTAATTAATTGTTATAATTAAGTGCACAAATCAATATATATTTCAAGGATCTTGGGCTTAATTAGCAATAAATAGGCTACTCCCTCGTAAACCAATACACACACACACGCGCGCGCGCACACAGCTAATTAAGGATAATATGAGTAGTAAATCAAATGTGAATTTTGACGGAAGAAAATCATTAAAGTAAACTTGTGGGTCCTAAAACTTAATAGAACTTTTTAGTTTTTTCTTTCTATAAAAATGGATCTCACCTTTTTAATCTCCTTGTAAGTATTGATTCTACGCTTATCGACCCATGGCTGGAGGGCAGCTACCATCCTCGGCTGTACGAGAACAGCTATGCGGCAAAGAGCATCTGGCCGAGTGATAGCATTAGTAACGTGGTTTCTAAGTCTTTTATGGACCTCTCCCTGAGCTACTACCAAAGACTTCTGGCCTAAAATATCCACGCTTGGCCACTTCAAAATAAATATGTCATTTGATTGGAAAATGAATTTACTGACTGCTGGGAAACATGCTATGATTGACAGTGATCCAAAAAAGTGGGTTCTGTATAAGCCTACTCCGGCGACGTCGCCGTACCTGATCATTTTAAAATCATGTTAAGTAGGCCATGCATGGAGGCTGCTTTGGTAGTGCCGACCGAGAGTGTAGTAGACATTGGATACTGATTACATATTTCAATACATATGAATATTAGAAAACTAAATCAGTAATACGATATTCTTAAGACTCCATCCTTAACAGTAACACTAAAAAAATTAGTTTTATATATTAAAATGAATGGTGCAAAACTCTTATGCTTCAAGAAACAAGAAAAAAAAAAAAAGCCGCAGAATGACATCATGATCTTACCAGCGTCTCTTAGAATTGATGAAATCATCTGGGCAGCCAAGAATTTTGAAGTACCAGAGGAAGGTAAGCATCTCGCCAACAAAGGGAAATCCCAGGTGGCCAGGTGGTAACTTCGTAGCAGTACCGGAAAGTTGAAATTTCAGAGGGAGAACGTACCATATCTCGTTCCACCACCACGTTAGTAAACCCAACAACGGCAGGGATCCAATAACGCAGGCTAATAATACACCTATTGTAATTTCCATTTTAAAACATGCAACAGATATCTTCTTGAATAAGTATGACCTAACTCTAAGACCCTATTTATACCCTTAATTATACCTATTTCTGGGATGGAAAGATTCCTCGAGGATGATTCTGTGGTAATTAACCAATCCCACTTCCAGACAAAACAGCAGAACTACACTGATCAGTGAAGAGGCAGCAAGCGTGATATAGATGAGTTCAATAGGTGTATGTTTTTCTACTATTTTATTTATTTCGCACTCCAAGTTGTTTCAACTTTCAACCTATATTTCAAAATTACAAACCAGGGGTCGAGTCATCATAAAGACAAAACATAGCTACAAGGTTCAATGAACCAATGGAATATTGATTAACAATCTCTGGACTGAATCTAAATTTTAGATTAAGAGAAATTTTGGAAGAAAAAACAAAGATTTAAAAAGACAGAAAATAATGCTAAAAAATAAGGCGAAGTTATATCAACAAATTAATCACTCTCAAATACTTTTCTCCATGTCTTTTTTTATAGAGACTTTTATGAACTAAAAATTGATGGAATTTTTCTACTAACAACTTTGATTACCCACAAAAACAAAATTAAACATGAATGTTTTTGTTTTTAAATCAAGTAATTTTTGAGTTGAAAAATTTGTTCAAGTACTGTTAAAAGAGTTCTGGAAAATTTGATTAGTTTCTTCCTTTCATGGACTAGACAAACCAATAAACTGGAAGAAATAATTCTTCATGGACTAGGTCCATGTTCAAATTTTAATCGGTAAAAAATAATTTTTAGTGACCCAAAATATTACTTTACAATAAACTCAAACCCATATCTAGACTAAGCCCGACCTGCATATGTGTGTTTAAGTCTAAAATCTACTTTGTTGAGGACTTCTCCCCTCTAAAAGTTTGGGTATTTTTTAAGCCTAATTTTAACTTTTCATTTTATAAACAATAAAAATGTTTTTTTTTTCCTTTTCTACGCGGAATGGAATTCTTTCAAATGATTTTGAATTTTATTAAAACATGTCAACCAATAGTTTTTTAAGATACAGTTCTCTTGTATCCATAATTTATTTAAATTATGTTAAAGATTTTATATTGAAGATTAAATTTTAAGTTCCAACCCAAAAAATAAATGTAGCCCATTTTTAATTTGATCTTAAATGTTATCATTAACCATGTTATTAAACTAAATTTCCAACATTTTATTGTATTTTCTGGATTTCCACATCAAATTAAGTGAACTAATCGACGGTTGATATTAATACTTAATGTTTTGCATGTTTTTACGATGATCCATATGACCATATTGATTATCTTTATATCAGCGAATGAACCACAACTAGAAGATATTATTCCATCCTTGCTGATGGAATACATTTGTGTACAATGGTCATCCAAAAAAAATTCCTTCCAGCTGAGGTGTATTGGATGTTCATTGTTAGTATATGCGTGGACAAATTGAACTTGTATCAATATTCGAATTTCTTTTGATGTAGGCACTGTTTAGGTATGCCATAGTTCAATAAAAAAAAAGAAGTTACAGTATCTTTTTGCCTTTATATTCCAGTCCATCCCATGTATAAGTACAAAACACCATCTCTCAATCATGTGGGGTTAAATTATCATTTTTTATTATTATAACACATAAGTTAATATAAATTTTATTATTATTATTATTAACGTGGGTGTCCGGGTCAGCTTGCGCACATCTCGACTAATCTCACGGACCCTGAAGTTAACAACCATGTAAACCTCTAATGACCATCATATTAGCAACCACAGGGCTCGAACAGCAAACCCCTTAGTCCCAAGCTCTTACCACTGGGTTACTTACTAGATGGTTGTTAATATAAATTTCATAACCTTTATTCTACCCGTCCACTAGACAGAAATAAAGCTACTGCATTTATAATCTAAAGACAGAGACCGGGATAGAAGCGCAAGCGTGAGTCACTTGGTATTAATGAGTTTCTCCATTTACTTAACACATCGTGTATTATTTAATCGATAGAGAGCATGCTATATAGGCCTCTTTGGAATTGTACTAGTGGTGACGGCTCAAAATGCTTTTCATTTAGAAATACATTAAAATAAAGTTTTTTTTTATTTTTAAAAAATTATTTTTGACATCAGCACATCAAAACAATGTGAAACATAAAAAAAATCATTTTAAGCAAAAATTCAAAAATTAAAATTTTTAGGAACGTGGTTTGCATCGCGTTCCCAAACACACCTATATATATTGTACCCTGCACGAGAACGCGTCATTGTGGAGTTCTTTTTAGAGATCTTTGGTTAGATAAAAAGTTACCGCTATTTTTATCATGATTACTAGGAATTTTAATTGGTTTTTAGATATTTTAAATAAGAAATTGATTGTTTTTTTAAAAAATATTAACACTCCTATTACGCCCCAACCTAAAATAGGCTACATTGTTTTTCTTTATTTGTTGTTGCTATTGTTTGAAAGTGATTTTATTTCTATCAGTGTATCTATGATGGGATTGCTATAATGAGTAAACTCTGATTTTTTAAGTCATAACTGGAATTTAATCAAAATGAGCTTTAAAACTAGTACTTAAAGCAAGATTCATCGAATGAATCTATTGAAATGAAAAGCCAGCAGACCAAAAAACTCAGAAAACTAAAACAAACCTAGAATGACAATTTTAAGCTTCTAAAGCATGCCTCCCTTATTCTCATAAACCACATTATTAATAATGAATATATCCGTGACAAAAAAAAACAACAAAAACAAAAACAAAACTAAAAAATACATTGATTTTCAATCCTAAAAAATGTCAATTCAAAGCAAAAGGCATGCTTAAACAACTGAGCTTCAAAATCCAACCTTTTCATCTCTAAAGACATAATAAGCAACCCAGAAAAACACAACCAACTCTCTATCAACAGAAAATAAGCATCCTCTTTGCTGCCAGTTTGGCATTCATAAAATCAAAACAAACATATAATAAAATATGTAAAACCAATCAACAACATGTCAAAATATTCAAAACTTTACATTGAACACCAAAGATCAATCCAACAGGTCTCATGCCACCTTTAAGGTTTGAAAGTATATACCTTTTTAGTTTAGAAACTTCAAACCTGAATTGATTTTTTTGATATTGCCCTCCTTCTCTATCTTCAGACATCCACATACAAAGTTGTAGCTTCCAAGTTCTTCTGGATCGAATTACTTTCCTCTTAGCCAAAGTTCCTCTTTTCTTCTCTCTTTTGGTCCTTTTTCCCTTCCTTTTTTCCCTCCTCTTTTCTGCTCTTGGATCCCTTCTTTTTATAGGTGGATTCATGTCTTCTAAATGGGTTTGTTAGGGTTCTAACGGACTAAAACCTAGCTGGTTTTGCCATAGAACCAATGGTTTTGGGTTTAGGTGGTTTTGTATGAAACTTGGAGTCCAAAGTGAGGTGTTTCTTGCCTTTAGATATAGAGAGAAAGGTTTTAAACCCTTGATAGAAACCTTCTGGGGGTTTTTAAATGGGAGCACACGAAAAAGTTAGGTGGTTTTCAACAAATAGGTGTCTTTGTCAAGGCTGATTGAGTTGGTCACTTTCATGGCTTCACGAAGCAACTCCGACATCAATGTTGCCTGAGACCACCTAGATTTGGTAGAAGGGGTGCATATCTTTCAATTAGATCCATTCTTGCTTGATTTGGAGGTCTGTAGCTCCACATTCAAAAGTTTGAAAGTGTCTACTCAAACAGCGTGATGACTGAAGCTGTAGTATTGGCTGACTAGGGACAACATGTTGTGGAGATTAATAGAGAAAATAGGATGTAAATGTTTGATTTTAAAGACATAGGGTTGTAGAAGGGGTGTTTCTCGGTTGAATGGTGATGGTTGCAGTCTTTGGAGTGGTCAGAAACATCACATTCATTCATCTGAAAATGCCTACCCGATCAACCAAAAACTGAAGAAGAAGATGCACCGTACCTTGAACAGAGCTATTTTGGCTAATCCCTATAGATTAGGGTTTTTTTATTTGGGACCTGGCATTTTTCAATTCGATCCTTGTTCTTCCGATTTCGTTTGATTTTACCCGTAATTTACCCCCTAACTTTCTAATTTTATGTAATTGTATCCCTGTTAGATTCATTTGCCATCCCTAATTTTAAGCGTCTTTTACATGTTGATCATTGATCTCTGATTTGTTCAATTAGACCCCCAGATGACCATCAAACTTCAAATTTTCTTTTATTTGACCTCTGATTTAACTTGATTCCAATCCCTGAAGTCGCGCGTGTTTTGCAAGTTGGTTCTTGGTTCATAAATTGTTCAATTAAGTCCACGTTTGCTCACTAGACTTTAAATTTTATGTAATTAAGCCCTTGATTTAACCAATTACTTTTCAAAATCCAATTTCAGTCCCTAAACTTTATTTGTTTCAATTGATATCAAAATTGACTCCCAAAAGTTGATTTCCATTGCAATTAAGCCCTCAATAAATTTAATTAAACGTTTTAAAATTTCAATTGATTCCTTAAACACCTAAAAAAGCATTTTTACTAATGGACCCTTTTGTCAATCAAGATTACTTCACTTGATGTTTAAGTCTTCCACCATTAAACTTGAGTAATTCTTTTTAGGCTTACTTCATGCATATTTTTTTATATATATTTTTACTCTCTTTTTTCCCTTTATTTTTGGTTAAAATAGGTAGGAACAAATATCATTACCAAAAACTTTCTCCGCGACCGACTTACTAGTTGTCTCTATGTCAGTGTAC
>Ga0325405_1001275_pt1 | contig 25493 bp, 20 predicted proteins | sample PopdelMetagenome_21_FD_205663 | JGI IMG/M metagenome (GOLD analysis project Ga0325405, IMG submission 205663) | Populus deltoides microbial communities from Bellville, Georgia, United States - Xylem-Control-R2 | ecosystem: Host-associated > Plants > Phyllosphere > Stem > Wood/Secondary xylem...
TGTTGTACCAAGTGTTATACAACATAAATCTAGATTAACCATTTAACAAGCAAAGTATTAAAAGTGAACAAGATAACAAATATAAAGCATGTTAGTATCCAACATTAAGGTCCATGTTAAGTTTATTATATTATACTTATTCTTACACCATTAGTGTAACCTTTGCACCTTGACATGATAAACTTAGCTAAACATAATGAAAGAGAGAAACATAAATAAACAAGGAAAGGAAATGAAAAGCATAAGCAAAATATAAAGACAGAGCAAGAGCATGATCTTGATTTGAAAACCAAGATGCCTAAATACATGGCAAATGCCTCCTTTTATAGGCCAAAATTCAGAACTATTGATTTGTTGATTAATTGATAAATGAGTGGCCACATCTTGACTTGGTGACAATTCTTATCTTCTTGTCTGCCAAAAACGTCATTGATAACGTCATAATTTGAACAGACTTCAATCATGAAAGTTCTAAGAAATTGTCTCATCTTTCTAGGGTAAAAATTGGAGATCATTTGGACTTTTAGAACTTGAGATATGGGTTGAACACTGAACAGTGTCTGGGTTGCAGGACAGATTCGGACTTCTTCGTTTTTGCTACAATTTGGACTTGAAAATGGCCTTGTTAAATCTTGGGCTCCTATAAAAGTTTTAGGCCTATGTCTTACATTTCCATCCATATAAAGTAGACCTAAATCTGAGATCTATAGCTCCAGATATGACTCGATTACCGAACAATGTTCCAGTTTGGACTGCACCAACATCTCTTTTCTAAGTTTGCCATCAATTTGTCCTTTCAATTTCAGTACTTCAACTCATCAATCAATTCTTTCATTTATGTGATAGGCCTGCATTTAAGATGAACATTTACCATAAATTAAAGGTATCTTATATTATTAGATATGTTATTATAAAACATGCTTTAGTTAAAGAGTTATTGATACTTCAAGTGCAAAATGATGATATAAAACCTTGATAAAAATGCACTTTTAAGTACTAATCAAAGGTCAAAACAAATTGAGATGGAGGAAGAAGAAGAGATAGAAACCGAATTGAGTACAAAGAAAGAATATCCTCCTCCTCCACAAACTGAAACATTGATCAACACTTCAAAGGTAACTAACTCCTCACTCAATGAATTCCAGTTTTAAAACAATTCCACCCTTTCCTTTGAGTTCTTTTAGGTCAAAGGAAGAGGATAAAGAAAAAGAGATTTTAAAGGTTTTCAAGAAAGTAAAACTCAACATTCCTTTGCTTGATGCTATCAAGCAAATTCCCAAGTATGCCAAATTCTTGAAGGAGTTGTGTACTACCAAGAGAGCTTTCAAACTGAAAGGTCATGGAATGGTAAGTATGAGTGAAGTTGTATCTGCTGTTGTTCAAAAGAATATGCCTTTGAAGCAAAAAGACCTCGTGCGTTTACTATCCCATGTGTTATTGTTAATGCTAGTTTCAAAAGGGTCTTGTGCGATTTAGGTGCATCCATTAGTGTTATGCCTAAACATGTTTATGATTCTCTTAGTCTTAAGCTTTTGAATAAAACTAGCACTGTAATACAACTTGCGGATCGTAGTTTTGTTTACCCACTTGGTGTGATAGAAGATGTCCTAGTCAAGATTGATAGTTTGGTCATTCCATACGACTTTTATATTCTTGATATAGAACATGATTCTTGTGATTCATCAAACAACACTCGTATATTGTTTGGGAGACCATTCTTGAAAACTGCCAATACAAAAATTGATTGTGGTAAGGATACTTTGTCTATGGAGGTAGGAGATGAAAAAATTAAATTTAATTTTCATGATACAATGACATATCCTTATAGCAATGTTTATTCTATCACATGTTATGACCAAGTTGATAAGTGTGTGCAGCAAGTTTGTGATTTTGATAGTGAGGATGGATTAAGCATAGCTTTGAGCTATGACTATTATTTGACCAAGATAGAAAAGATGGAGAGGCATATATGTGTTCCCTAAAACGTGCATGAATTGGCATTGGATTTGTAAACTGTTCCCCATGATGCAGGAGTCATTTACCTCATCACGAACAGTGAATGGGTAGCGCCTATCCTTTTGATGCCCAAAAAGATTGGAATTACATTGGAAGAAATACAAAATGATGCTTTGGAGAATGCAAGGATTTACAAAAAAAAAAAAAGACTAAGAGTCTCCATGGCCGAAGGATTACAAGAAAAGAGTTTAATGTTGGAGACAAAGTCCTTCTTTATCATTCGCGTTTGAAACTTTTTCCTGGAAAGTTGCGCTCTCGTTGGATTGGACCCTTTGTTGTTTCTAATGTTTTTCCTTATGGTGCAGTTGAAATTACAAGTTTAGAAACCAATAAAGTACTCAAGGTCAATGGGCATCGCTTGAAACCTTTCTATGAAGGTTGGACGACAGAACTCACCGCTTATACGGAGTTAGCTGAACCAATCTATGAAGAATGAGCATGCAACATGTCGAGTCAATGACATAGAACAAAAGCGCTTACTGGGAGGCAACCCAGCACATAAAGAAAAAAAATAGATTTGCTTTCTTTTTCCCTTATCTTTTATTTTTCACATTTTACTTTATTTTTGTCATTCTCCTATATTCCTTTTCTTTTATTTCAACATTGAGGAAAATGTTGTGTTTTAAGTTTGGGGATATTGGGAGAATGTTGGTTTTCTTATTTTGATTTTCTTTGTTGTTCCAAAAAAAAACAAATTTCGATGTTTGATTTTTTGAATTCCTATTGGTTTATGAGAATGTGAGTATTATATATGAGAATTAATTGAGATAGATGAAGATATAAATCGAATGAAGGAGTGTGCATGCAAGTTTTAAGGTTTAATTGGTTTGAGAATTGACTTTGAGAATATGTCATGTTGACTTTATAGTGTTATACCAATGCAAGCTTTTGAGCCTTCAACATTATATTCTTTGATTGTGCATTCTTTCAATGATATGTATCTCTAGAACTTGCTTCATATCTTATTGAGATTACATTCACATTACATATATTCATGAAGATGATAAAGACATTAGGAATTTTAACTACTTGAGCCAAAAAGCCAACCTAAAGCATATTACCCCTTAGTGAGCCCCTTTTGAGCTTGTTTATCTTTTCTTTGCTTTATCCATGTATAAGCCTTAACTTTATATATGTTTTCCTTTTCCCCTGGCCAAGGATTAGTAGAGCATATACTTCTGATATCTCATAGAATTATGGTTGGAAATTATGTGAAAAGAAAGAAGTGATGCTTAATGAAAAGATGGGCAAAGTTGCCAAAGGTAAAAAAAAAAAAAGAGAAGAAAAAGAAAAAGAAAAAAGAAAAAAATTGTTCCTTTATGTTCTTAAGATTTTATGTTGAAAGAGCTTGAAATCAAAAGAAGTTAAGCATTGGTGATTAAAAATGGAAAATTTATGTGCTATGATGGAATATCTTGTTTGAAATATCATTTTTTAGAATGCTCTACTTTCTTTGGTTTGAACCTTTTCTTTTACTCTCTTTTACCTCACCTTAACATTAGCCCCATTACAACCGGAAAATAAGACCTTTTGATTCATGCATTGCTTGTAATATGTTAGTAATAGAGATGAGATTGAAGAGCAAGTTTATGGTAGAACATATTCATTGATTGAATTTGAGAGATTTAAACACATAAGCCTTAAACACGTGAGTGTTGGAGTGTATATCAATGAGAGGACCTATCACTTTGGCATGGCATATATTTCATTTAAATCCCGACGATTAATTAAGTTTTGAAGTTTGCATGTAAATAAATTCATGAAAATTTATACTCTTTATCCTTCTTAATTGTGTTCTTGTTTATAATGCATATATTCTTGGATATTGATGGGAGATTAGAAGTTATTCATAGTGATTTCATTTAATTTAACTTCAATTTGGTTTTACCTATCCTTTCTCGAGGACGAGCAAGAGCTAAGTGTGGGGGTATTTGATGCAACCATATTATTCAATAGTTTCACCCACATTTAACTAGTGTTTTGCCTGTGTTTTATATATAAAATGCCTTGATACTCTTTGTTTTATGTTTTGAAGGCACTTTTGGATGAAAGATGCAAAAAGGAGTAAATTGAAGATAATTGGCAGATTTGACCTTTAGTCGATGTTTTGTGCAGAGCGTGAGCTTTGGAGGTTGAAATGAAGTGATTCTAGTGGCATTAAAAATCTAACATCCATACCTTTCTGTACATCTAAGGCAAGAAAATAAAATAAGGAAGAGCATGAAAATCGCAGCCTTCAAAGTCAAATCTCGCAATCTGCCAGTGTTGACCTTCAGCTATTCCAACTTGAATATCTGGAGCTACAGAAGTCCAATTATGTAAACTCAATTGTTTTGGATTCATGACTCAGATTTCTATAAACGCTCCAAATTTCAGCCAAAAACGATGTCATATGATGGAGATATGATTTTTCAAAAATGACATCTAAATTCTGCCAGCAAACAGGTTTCGTGAAGAAACGTGTCCAAATTATGTTTCAAAGCATCTAAACCGATATCCAAGTTTTATTTCAGCAATTTAGCTCCTCTAAGTCAAAACTTGAAGATTTCATGCAAGGCTATTTCTCCTTTTTTAGGAAAATAGTTATTGAAGTACTTAAATGTAAACAGTCTACTTAATGGAGGACTATTTTGTAAAATAGAGACCTAGGGTTTCCTAAGATATAAAAAGAATGAGAGAAGAGAAGGGGGGCAGCCAGCCAAGAAGAGAAAAACGCCCCCTTCCTCTAAGAAACCCTAAATTATGCATTCTTCCTTCTTTTTGATTAGTTGTTCAACAAACATGCAAGGCTAAACACTTTTTCTTGGTTGCAAGGACACGGAAACCTTCGGATTTCAAGAACTGTGAGATTTATTTTACCTTTTCTTTTCAGTTTATATGATGAATATGTTTGTTCTCCTATGTTTATTTTTCCTATGATTGTTTATTTTAATTGCTAGAGTGGACTCTAAGTTATTATTGTAGACAATCTATTGCTAAGTTTGATATCAAAACCGGAGTTGTGGTATATGAACTTGTGAAGCAACTGAGTTTAATAATTATGGCGGATCTACGTTATTAATCTTAGGAAGAACATTCAATCAAATCAAAGATAGACTGCGAACAGTTATGTTTTCTTGATTAATCAACTTATCTAGTTCTTAAGGCTGTCATTGAATTAAATTACTAGTGCAGACATTGTGGTTGTTTGATGGTTAGGGTTAGCTATATGACGGATCCGTTAACTAACCAATGTTAAGAAGAGATAAATATTCAGAATATAAATTGATGTTTCGTTTCCATGATCAGTTCTGATTTTTGTAGGTGAATGTGTGCTTGCGACCAAGATTTGTTCTCTTGATAATTTTTTGATTTTCTTTAATTTCGCTCGATATTTTTCTTTTTTCTTTTTCTTTAGCCTAGATAACATCCAAACCCCACTCCACCCCCCTAAATTGCATATCATATAGCATAAAAATTTGACTTGAACCTTCCTCATGGGATTGACCCCTTGCTTGCTCTATACTATCTTGTATGTTGTGTTTGAAGCTAGGGTAATTAATTTGTGCGATCGTGACATCGTAACAATAAGTCATTATGTCTTCGTACTCTCTCTCACCTTACCATCTTGATTGAGATTATGAGATGTTTAAGAGTGTGGTAGAAGTTGTTTTTTAAAGTGTTTTTCACTTGAAAATGCATCAAAATAATGTTTTTTATATAAATTTATTTTTGACATTAACACATCAAAACAATCTAAAAACACTAAATAATTAATTCGAAGATTTATTTTTTTATTTTTTAACAAAAAAACAGGTTTAACCTCAATTTCAAACATGTACTTCAAGCTGTTAAGGTTTGGATATGTTTCTGTTGAAATGGTTGCAACTCTTTTAGCTTCTTACATAATCTTTGTGTTTTATTTATTATAGAGAGATATAAAAAGTGAAATTGTACATGAGTGTGAGATTGATGAAATTTTAGGTTTGAGATTAATGAATATTTTTAACTAAGATCAATCAATCAGTTTTGGCCGAAAAACATAAGAGAAAAAGGAAAGAGAAAAGTGTAATCAGTTTTGGCCGAAAAACATAAGAGAGAAAGGAAAGAGAAAAGTGTAAGCGTCGTGACTAGGGTTTTTTAATAACAAAATTGTAATATTTAATATAAGAACACTTTAGTTATTAATTGGAATATAATGATAATTTGGTGAATAATGTGATTTTTTTACATGTGTTGATGTTGATGTAAAATGTAATAACTTATAAAATTCAGAATATAAAATAAAATTTCTAAAAGAATAAATGGAGATAAATAAGAAAAATAAGTATATGTGTAATTAACCCTCCTCCTCCACATTATTATTATTATTATTATTATCGGAAAGCTCACAAACCTGGTTCCCGTCCGCCCAAAAACTGCTTGACCTTTGCTTTTTGTTCTTTTAAGTTTTTAAGCTTGGTTTCTAGAATTACACGTGCCACAAATGTACTGTTCGATGGCCAATAGAAATTATTTCGGTGTGGGGGCACTTGAATTTTCATGCGGCGACGGCCCCTGGGAAAATACTCGGAACGTGGATGGGAAAAAGGATCACCACGTCAGTGAGTAGAGCGTGTCAGATAACATTGGTATTGATTCGTGGATACCGGATAACAGTAATTGTGAGTAAAGATATATTAAAACAGTAATTATTTTTTAAAATATTTTTTATTTAAAAATATATTAAAATAATATATTTTTATTTTAAAAAATAAAATCACTATATCAAAATAATTTTAAAACTAAAAAAATATATTAAAATAAAAAATTTAAATTTTTAAAAAATATAATTTCAAACATATTTTTTAGGGGTGATATTTTTTGTTAGGTTCGGTTTTTATAAAAAAATAACCAAACCGGTTTTTTAAAAAAAATTTCAAAACCAAATCAGAACTGGTTCATACCGACCGATTTCGGTTCTGTTATTTTAGAACAAAAACAGGTTTGACTCAGGTTTTTTTGTTTGTCTTATTTTTTTTGGTTTGACTCGGTTTTTTTGGTTTGCCTTATTTTTTTCGATTTGACTTGGTTTTTTCCGATTTGGCTCAGTTTTTTCGGTCTGGCTCAGTTTTTTCCAGGTTATACTTGGTTTTTTCAAGATGTTGCTCGGTTTTTTTCGGTTTGGGTTTGGCTTGGTTTTTTTAGTTTTAAACTTATAAAACCAAATCAAACCGATTAGTTTTTTTAAAAGTCTAATCATTTTAATCGGTTTTTTTAGTATTTAAATTTTTTAATTATTTTTTTAATTTTCTTCATTTAATAAATTATTTTCTCACCACATGTTTGTTTATATTTTTTAATAAGAATGGTGTGATTACGTGTGTTTTTGGTTGTAATTTAGAAAAGTTTACACGTGATTTGACGAGGGAGATGCGCACGTTGGAATGCGAGCAAAACACACTCCTGATGAAAGGAACGAAAGCGTGCTTTGAGTCAAATCCATGCTGTCCTTTTCCCAGATAGTACGGACAATGAGAGCTAAATTAATATCGTCAAGATACTAGTGTATTTCCAAATTATTCATGTTAATTTATTAGATATAATTAAACAGATGTCACGTAAATTTTAAATTTAATATTAATAAATATAGTGATTAAAAAGCTAGACAAATCTTAACTTTAACACATATAATAATTAAGAAGTCAAAACAACACAATTATTGAAAATTAGTTTGCTAGTACATAATCTTTATTAATAAACATAAAATTCAAGGTGATTTTTTTTTATAGGAGGATGGTGTTTAATTAAGTTATAATATCAAGTTAGATTGATAAATACTATGTTATTTAATATATATACCTTAAAATAATTTTTATTTATATTTTCAATCTAAATTGTTTTATATAAATATTTCATACATCTCTGTCTAATTATAAAACCAACCGATTTAGTTACACATAAATAACATCATAATTATAGATACATAGCAACATAAATGGGAAGAGGTGATTTTAAAAAATTAAGGCAATAAATATAAAAATAAATTAAAAAATCTGGGCTCAAAGCAAAACGTTTAAGGAGGGTAATAACATTAAAAATATTACATGGATGAACTTATATTTAAGTGAAAAAACACAAGGAAAGAATAAAATAACTAAAATTACCAAGGCTTTCATGTATTTTCGAATTGAAAGACTCCCAAGTATACAAGTTAAATTTAATTGGTTTTATATTTAGATCTTTTATAAAATGTTTTTGTTAACATAGTTGATCCGTCTAAAATAATCTTCAATATATAATTTTTTTATGTCAAAATAATTGGTTTATCAAAACACCCCTAAATGTATGAATCTATGATAAAATATAAAAATATGAATTGTTTTTAAAACAATTGACTTGATTAAATAACCTTAAATGTGAAAAAACTTATTTTCAAAATAATTTGTATGACTAAAATGTATAAAAACTATATATTAAAGAAATAACTTTTTAATAAGTTCTGATTAATTGTTATATTTTTTACACAATTAGAACAATATAATATACTGCTAATAATAATATGTAAATTCAACCCCACCTCTAATTAAAAATATATCAATATTGATAACTTTAATAACAATAATCGTCTTGTTGTGCATAATGAAGCATCAAGGTTTTCTTTTTGGATTTAGCCATAAGAAAACAAAATCACCAAACTCAACATAATCAAAGAAGTCGGCTAGCAATTGGGAGGTAGATTTGCACTCTTTCTCTAGCGACCGAGAGCTTCTCTCTGTTCTGACCCTAAAGTTCTGACTGAGAGCTCTTTCTTGATTCTTTGCAGTATGATTATTGATAGTGAAAGTTATGCTAATTTTCTAGTACTATACTTGTTAAGAAATTGAGTTTAAACATTATTAAGCATGATATATCATATAAGCTTTGATGGTTAAATGAATGTGGTGAAGTAATGGTGACTAAACATGTATTGATTAATTGAAATTGAAAAGAGAAGTGAAGCTGAAATGGTAGTACAACAATGTGAGACCCTGGTTATCATGTAAAAATATGTACAGAAGTGGTTAGTAAGGTGTACTTATATGAAATTATTATCAGCTATGATTTTCATAATGTGTTGTTGAAGGCAAGAGTTGATAAAAAGAAAGCTTTAAAAGCTTAAACAAGATCAATTAAAGTTGAAAAGATAAAGTAAAGTCGACAAGATAAATAAACCATATGAGGTAATAAGTTTAAAAAGTGAAAATAAAGTTAGCTTTAAAACAAATAAGAGAAGAGAGATAAGACTCAGATTCAACAAAAGGAGAAAAAAAGTCAATTGAAGTCGATAGTGGAGAGAAGAAAATAAGGATGAGAAAATAAGAGTGTAGAAAATATAGGTATACACTTGCGTTTATATATATATATATATATATATATATAAGCAAGATCAAGGGTGCTTTTTGTTTTTTTTTGACATGCCTATGATTTTACTATTGTATAAGAAGATATATTTTAACACTAATAATCTTGATTCTTTTATATCTAACGTTGTTATATCTTTGTTACAGGATTTTGAAGATGATATAAAACAATCAAATTCAGAATTGAGCTTAATTTATCCTATTGCGCAACTTTACGTCAACAATCATATTTTGTTATTTGATTATTTGATCAAGCTGAAAGTTTGCCAGAAGTTTTCAGGGATTTTTTTTCTTATCTGAGTTAAAATTTCAAGACAATCAGGGTTTGGTAAGGCTTTCTGATAAAAGGTCTGAATTGTTGTCTAGATTTTATTATGTATTTCTTGATGAGATCCATAGTGGTTTACAAATAAAGGGTACAGTCAATAATGCTATGGTAAAGTATAGACATTCTATCCCTAGACTTGATAATATTCTTAATGAGCTATATGGATCTTGTGTTTTTAATAAGATTGATTTGCAAATTGGTTATCATCAAATTAAGATGAAAGAAAGGGATAGAGAGAAAAATAACTTTAAGACTAAATGTGAATTGTTTGAATGGTTAATTATGTTGTTTAGTCTTATTATTGCACATAATAATTTAATGAGATTGAAAAATCATGTATTGTGTGCGTTCATTGGTAACTTTGTTAGTGATTACTTTGATGATATTCATAGTAAGAATTTAGGTATCTATTGTTTAATATGTTACAAAAGATATCATTATGTGCTAATTTGTTAAATTCAAAAAATTATTTACCATTTAAAATAGTTTATTGTTTAACTCTACTAGATTTGATTTTTTTACTTGTTGATGAAAGGGTTAGACTTGATAGTAATAATAATAAAAAAAAAACACAGTTGTTGAAAGCACTATTTAAGAAGGTATGACAAATTAAGAAAAAGAATGAGAAGTATACATTATAAGCAAACAAAAGACAAAAAAGAATTGTTTTTTAACCAGAAGATTAAGTTTGGGTGTATACACATAAATAGAGATTTCCTAGACATAGAAAATCAAAGTTGATACTTAAAGAAGATGGTTCATTTAGATTCCTTGAAGGATTCAGTGCCTACAAAGTAGATCTACAAGATAAGTATAATGTTAATGCTATATTCAAAGTTTTTTTTTAATCTTTCTTTGTTTAATGTAAGTGATAATTCGAGGTCAAGTCCTTTTGATGAGAGAAGGGATGATATGATCCTAGATACAACATCAAAAAATCCATTAGGAGTGTCCATTGAGTCTATTCTAAAACATAAAACAAAGTGGATTTAAGAGGAGTTCAATGAACTAAGTCAAGAGGTTTGAGTTAAGAAAATTCAAATTTGTCAATATGAACCTTTGTCTACCTTTCGAGTCATAAATGAAGTTATAGGAGGTGTTTTGATGCGATTCTGATTCGATTGGAAATTAGACATCCTTATCTTTCCAACGATACATGTTAATCCTACTAATACATACGGACAAGAGAGAATGACATATTTGAAGTTAGGTTTAAAATCTACCAACAAAGTGCAAAAACAGAAAAAAAAAAAAAATTGTTTTCTTAAGAGTTATGGATTTCATTCACTACAAGGAGTCATTAATGTTATTGAGAACTTATGTGACATCTTTTAACACACTTATTTTACAATGATTTCATATCAAACAAAAAGAATTAAATGGTCAGAAATCAATTCTTATTTTATATGGCATCATGCTTTAATTTAGTAGTGAATCATTCAACAATTATTAATCTTGGGTATATTTTTCACTATCAATTGCAGCAAAGGATTAAAAATAATCTTAGATTATTGTTTTATTTAATTTTATTCTTTTAAATTTTATTTTAATTATTTTGAGCTTTATTTAAATTAAATGCATGTATGGCCCATTAGTTTTAGGATTTACATATAATTACTTTTATGCAATTATTTTCATTTAAATGATTTTTTTTTTCAAAAGTTACTGTATGCTTATATTGTCTTTGTATGATTAAAGAGGTGTCTAGTTCTTCCTCCTCGGATCACAATAATTTTTTATATTCACAACAAAAACGAAACTTTCATGATTAATCAGCAATCAAAAAGTTGAAGATGCAAAGGTGAAATATTTTTAACTTTATCGGACATAGATAGTTGGAACTTGCAAAAACAGAAGCAGACAAGCACGGACAAAGTAGAAATGCAAAAAACACCCGTCAACTGAAAAGCCAGAAGGGAATGCGACAGGCATACAGTGCCCATTATTGATGATGTATAATGCGATATATAGCAGCGCAACTAATTTGATTGGCCGTCAGCGACGACCGAGCCAACGTAACAAGCACGCTGCAAGTCTGTTAAGATAACGTTCACTAATGTCTCTCTAGTAAGAAGCTTTTGTCATCGCTCTCATGTTTTTTTTTTTTTACACTGGCAAGAAACTCTCGTATGCATAACATTATTTGGGATCCAGGAAATCAAGTAAAAAAAGTTGATAGGAGTGGGACAACATACATTCCGTCCTGACTCCCACGAGCCTGCCCAACCAGCATGTACCATAAGAGATTTGCATAGTCGAAAAGATTATTGAGACTAACACCAAAAAATCCGATTATCATATGCAATCCCCTATCTTTCAACCAAGAACCAGCAGTGTGCTTTGAGCTCCAGAATTGAAAATCCGCAGCATAGGCTAATTTAGTTTTGGTTGCAGCGCCACATCTAAGTTGAGGTAGGAGTTAAATAGCAACCTCAAGATTCAATATGAAATCACCCAGTAAAAACGTTCACAAATTATTCAGCTCTTGCTTCTCCAGAGAGAGAAGTTACATGCAAGCTTGCCTCCAAAACAGAAGCTGGTTAATGATATACATAAAACAAGAGAAACAAGAAAGTGCAATAAGTGCATGAAATTCAAGGAAAACAGGAGAAACATGCCGAATATAAGAAAAGATGAGGGCTGATTTTTATACCTGTTGATCTATCATATAACAATTTGTATATGCTACCTGTTATCTGTTTCTTCCATCCAACAAGAGAAGAAACTATAATTAGAAACTTAATAATGGATTAAAGAAAGCGACAAGTTTGTGAGTAAAATAGCAAAGAAAATTACGTATAAGGATGGTCATAGATAGAATTGTACATACAAGGCATATAAGATATAATATTTTGAATCCTAGTAAAAATCACTCTTTATCCTTCTGATAGTTGTATATATATATATATATATTAAAACCCTGGTTTTACTGTAGCATCCACTAGTTCAAATGTTAAAAATTCTCTCTTTTTTTTTTAATAGGACTTGAAAGCACTTGCTATTGTGACTCCTGATTTCCCTAAGCTTTCTTTAATGGCTTACAAAGTAAACGGCTACTGTTTAATCAAATGTTATATGATTATTTATTTTTAATTTAAACAATGCTGGAAGCAGCTACAAGCTTCATGGTCAAATTCATTTTCTCGTGCTCCAGTCTTCACCTACCTTTTAGCAAAGCCTGTTTTAGAACATGAAAATATAGCACGTTCCAGGCATTGGCGATGATACCATTAGACAGAGCATGAAATGCTTGCTTTGAAGCTGTTTGTCGTGCTTCTAGCACTTTGCCATCACTAAAGAACTTCAAAATAGCTTCTTCAAGCTCTAATTTTCCAGCTACCTGCATGAACAAAAACAATTTACAGGGCTATCATTTTTCATAAAGCAATCACTTTCATCTTCTTTTCATGGTACGAGGATACAGTGTAGAAGCCCTCTATATGATCTCACAAAATTATTATTTATTTATTAATTAATTTATGTGGGTGCTGTCCTGTAATGTTCACGACTAGTAATTTTTCACACATGAAAATGGTTACAATTGGAATGACATATCAACGGAAGATATAGTTTAATGCTAAACTGGCTTGGTTGAACTTGTAAAGACAAGATGAAAATCAATGAAAGTTCCTGACTAAAAGTGAGATGTTTAGTGGAGGCATAGTTATCCACACCTATCTTCTGTTGTCTCATAAAAGATCCTCTGAACCTAATTATTATTTATCACATGCCATATTGCAGAGGCATTTCCTATCTCTTCAGAATGTAGAACAGAAACAGTCTCTCTCTCCAATCAATGTGTGATTTAAGGGGTTACGGCAAAAAAATAAAATAAGGATTCTTCAAACCTGCAGAACTGATAATGGATTTAATCGTTGCATTTCCCCTAACATATGTGAGAAATGCCCAACATGATAACCTGAAAATAGCCAAACAGGAAAGCCTCTCAACAATGGTATTTTACATGCATCGATTGTAACAGACAAGGCCTGACAAAAATTATCCACCGGTCAAAACAGCACAGCCAGCTGCTGCAGCTTCTGATATGTTATGGCCAGCTAATCCCGGGAAGAAGGAACCTCCTATGACAGCTATTGGAGTTAGCCTATACAAGTGTCTCAACTCACCTACAAAAGATAATTACATACGTAAATCTTCCCAAGAAAGAAAATAGAGGTGGCAAATTTTGATACAGGGTCTGCCAAGCAAAAATATATTGGACATGTCCAACTCACTGTTTGCCAACCCTGTAATATATAATTTTTCAAAAGCATAACAATCAGTTACCAAACACTGTTTTTTACCAATTTTACTTTCATCTCATGGCACAGCACGACACTGTACATCATAACAACCAAAGCACAACAAAGTAATACCAAACAAGGCCTTAAACCAATCAGTTTCCTCATTTGATCCCTAACCAGCAGCACCGTAACCTCTCAAAGATGTCTTGATTTGAGAAAATTCCCATCATTGCCTAGCCACACTTCACAATTTTGTATAAAGTAAGAGTAGTGCAACATCATGAACCATAAGTCTGACTTGTCTGGTAGTTGCCTAATAAGCCTTTTCATACACTGACATGCATATGGTAATTGAACAGCACCTAAAAGCTTTCACTTTATCTAGATTCCTGTTGATCTGAATTAAAAATGTTATTTCATCTGTATTTATATACATCCAGAGCCATACATAGCTTATCTTGCCATTTCTTCCTTTTGTTCTCAGTCTCTATATAAATGAACTCAAATACAAACAAAAACAATGCAACCCGTCATTCGTGAATGCCTGGATAGAAAAGGACTTAATTTATTCTTTTAAGAAAATGAAAATCTTATCTATATCATACCACTAACTATATCTCAAATTAGGAATTTTAAGGCTAAACTGTATAAACAGCCACTGAATTATGTGCCTTTTTGATTGACACCTAAATTTTGTTTTCTGATTTCACGTTTAACCAATATAATGTTTTGATTGACAAACCCCTTCTGCTAGATTCCGCCTATTTTAGTCATAAAAAATATTACATAAAAGTCATGTACTTTCTTCAGTCATCACCAAAAAAAATCATCCAAAGTCATAAGAAATTCAAGGGTTGATTTCTAATGATATTTTGATCGTGGTGTGGTACGAGATTGAATTCTTGATGGGTTTTTTTATTTTTTTATTTTTTTTATTTTTATGATTCAATAACATTACACAAGGAAAAATGGGCAACTTGTAACTATTTAATGAAAAAATGGATGAAATCTATCAAAAGGAGTCTCAATAGAACACCCTATAAATCAAGGGTTAATATATATATATATATATATATAGTGGCTGCCGGTCAAAACAGGCCTCCAATCTTAGGGGCCATCTAGATTAGCCGAATGGTCTATGATAGACAAAGTTCATTGTTGAACAACTAGACACCTTAAGTTATAAGAATGTGATTGATCATGCAAAAAGAAGGATTACTTAGCTAATAATGGAATCAATAAGATGTCCCCAATTCTCAAATGTTCCATCCAAATGTAAAAGCGAGATTATAGAAAAAGTAAACCAAAAAAGTCAATAATTGCAGACCTAATGTGTCCACCACATATATGTTTCTTCCTGGTACGATCCTTTGATTTTGAGACCTCAAAGCAACATGCTGCCCTTCTTTCTGCAATTTCTGCATTCCTCGAAACCAGCAAAAGAGCTATTTTATAGCCAACGAATTTGATTAAGGCAATAAGAATTATAGAACAGTCATGACAATCAACCAAGCAACCTATTTGATTTTGTTTGCTAAAAAATTCTCAATGATTCACGAGTTCATTAACTATTGATATATTGCTAATCCTGTGAAAATTTTTAAACTAAAATATCTGTGTGGTGGATTATTATCTAAAATCAAACATTGACTACCATGGTGCCTGTTCTAATATGAAACTATTATTAAAAATCGTGCCTGTTTCTCACTTATTAATAAAAAAAATCCATTCTGATCATGACACAACAGAATTTATCAGTGTGCGGAATTTGTCAACATGCACCAGTCCTATGGTAATAGGACATATAAGTTATAGTTAACTATTTCCCCCACTTAAGAGATGGTTATCTTTAAAATTTTGTGCAAGGCATAAATGTCTAATCTGCCTTGTGGCTTATAACATTTAAGATTATTGACTCCAATGTTACACATTAATGTATATGCACAGTTGTGACTGAAAAAAACTACCAAGAGAGTTACAGAAGGAGCACAGCCCTCTCAACATGCCCATGTGTGTGCACAAACATGTTTTAGTGAACTGAAAAAATTGCATCATAAATCAAAATCATACTTGTGCTATATCTTTTCCATGTTGTGGATAACGAGGTACAATAATAGTGACCAGATCAGGATACACTTGCTTGAGCACTTTGTGAACTCCTAGCATAACTGCAAATTTCAACAAATAAAGCACACAAAATAAATAAATAAAACCCTCAAAACATAGGCATCCTTGATCACAACAAACTACAAGAAGCATACTAACTCTGGTACTTGCATAATTCAACCATAAAGCAAGAGACAATTAAGTTGTATGAAACTTTCAAAAAATAACAGTCATCAGTGTCATAAAAAGGAGGCAAGGTACACATAAGATTGTGACAAACAAATGACCCTGGAAATGGAAAATGAATTACAAAATGCAACGGTGGTGGAATAATAGGCAATAACCTTCTTCTTCTCTCCTATGAATGGAAGAAGCCATCCAAACTTTCCTGTGCCCAAGCTGTACCTTCAGATCATCAATGCTTCTGAACTCTTCCTTAGAAGCATCATATTCTACCACTGTGAAGAAGCAATGATAACTTCAGAGTAGGATAACCGCACTTTTGTCTTCACAATTTCCGGAACAAATAATAAAGAAACAGAAAAAAAAAAGGAACTTAGATGGTAATGATTTGATTTCAAAATCTATCATCAGAAACCATGTATCTATCCCTTAATGTGTACTACATGTATAAGTGGGAATGTGGAGAAAGATTGTGATGACAAAAGAAGGCTTTATTTTTTGCCAACAATATACAAAATATTTTACCTATTATGACTCCTAATAATAATCATAATAATAACATCCCTTGATGCAAATTCTGGTATAGATAATTCAGATATTCTTTATAATAACATAAGTTACCACTTCTCACAGTAGGTCAATAAACTAGCTAGAAAAATCCTTTGATTCTAGGCACCTTTCTAGAAAGACAAGAAGGCCTCATATTTCAGAAATCAAGCACAAAGTTCAGATCCTTCAAACAGAAGGCAACACAGATTTTGCACTACTCTATTCCAGATTTGCGTCAGGTGATTTCTTTTCTTTTCTTTTCATTTTTTTTGGCATGTAAAAAGTGTGTTTATGTTTTACATTGAATTTGTGTCTATACTAATCATGGTTATCAAGAGTACTTTTCATATTTAATTGTCTACTTTCTCCAAGATTCAAACCTCTTTTGGAATTTATTTTGATTAAGATCCTTGCAATCCATAGTCTTCTTCAAGGACTCAAATTAACTTTATGGCAGACGAGGATATTTTGATTCTATGCTTCGTCACAGAGGGATACATGAATCAAATTCAAATTATCAGACTAGATAAATCTGAGCCAGGTTTCCCACAGTACTTGTCTGGTTGTTACATTAAAGTATTGAAGCAAAAATAATTTAAAATATGTACACAGGTTATAATTTGGTGATCATTTTAACAGTGTTATGTATCTTTTGAATTTCAGTTATGGCAGCCAATATGCCTAATGCCTGCGCATACCAATTCTAACTTCAGTTAAAGGGAGGGCCAAGATGGGAGGGAAGATAAGAGAGCAATCATAGTGTGCCCTTTTTCTTGACAGAGGTCTGAGACCTCGGTATTGAACACAAAAAAGGAATAAAAGACTGTTAAGTATAAATAGAAGGGCAAGTTTCAGGGCGGAAATGCTATTATGTCTTTCTTGGTATTAAGCTCCATACACTAGAATTTTCTCATGTTGTATTATCTACGTCCTAATTGTGTATTTTCTCTATGTTCTGGAAACTACTTAGTAGAGATGGCTTCTAAAATCCATCATATAAATTATGGGAAGCAGGTTAGGATTCATTATCCTTTTTTCATAGTGTATTTTCTTTATGTTCTAAAATACACTGTCAATTATGGGAATAGGTTTTAAGAACTTTCTTCTTTCGGAGAAGATCCACTGGATTAAAAACACAGATGATCATGCGAGTTACACATGACAGAAAATGAAAGTATAGGAAACTTTGACAGTTACTTATCCACCAAGGACAGCCGTCAATGTGATGGACTACTTTTTTAGTCAACCTGTTCAAAAATGAAAGAACTTCCTACTCAGAGTTTATCTGCATACCATATTTCAAGTCACCAGCAAAGTTGATGATAAAAGGTGGGGCCTGCAAAAGCTGGAAATGGATTGCCTGCATAGAACTCTGAGGCAAACAAAGAAGACAAGTGAGAACAGAATGAAAGACAGAATTGGCATAGAACACATGGGAAAACATACCAGTGGGATAATCAAGGAGAACTTGGAAAGCAATAACGAAATGAGTGGAAAAAGCACAGGAGACGACCATAATTTGAAGGATTTCATAGAAACTCGAGCATTTAATAAGGCCAGTAGAATCTGACATGCATGAGTATAAACCACATAAGAATTGGCATGCAGAGAAATGCAATAAAATGAAATATATGAAAAACTAGTAGGCTGAAATAAGCAGTCACAGACCTAGGCAACGTGTGTATTTCATAACACTGTCAGGAAATCAAACTATCTTTAATGAAGCATCATACAGGTTGAAAGGAAGGAATAACTTACACCCTTTCTCGAAGAAGCCATGATAAGATTTGGCCATAGTTCACTCTCTAGTAACATGATTGCATTTGGGTTCCAATAGTCCAGGAAAGCATCCATGGCAGCAGGGGTATCGATTGGAGAAAACTTATTCAATTAGAAAGATTGAATGCATCATGTGAATAAGAGAGCACAGTAATTTATTCAAATACCAATCGCAGCTTCTCAGACTGCTCATATTGACCAAAAATATAAAAAAGCAACTAATGCGTGAAAACAGAAAACTGGAAAATCATTAGAGTTGGAATTCAGAGGATTTAAATCTCCGCTGAAGAAGTACCTGATGTAGGACACCGGTTGGAAGCTGATTAATTATAACTTCACTGCACAAGAAGGAAAAACATCTTTTATGTTTTGCATTCTGATTCTCTCACATTCAATACTAAATACAAAGTAGAGATCAATGTTGTTCTTTATTAACTCAACTGGTATGAAGGAATTTTAGTCCTAATAATAATAATAATAATAATAATTTCGTCTCTTCCGCTTACAAAGCAGACATGGTGGTTGTTGTCAACAAAATGTTCAAATCAGGCCTCCACTTAACGCATTCTTTAATCACCGGAATCGCAGCCATTCCTTCACCTGCAAATACAGAAGCAGTAACACTTAAAGCTTTTCTTTTATTAATTTAAACAAAAAGTATCTTATTAATAACCTAAAGAAACAGCGTGGAACCAAAGGAGCGGGCCAGGAGGTCGAGTCAGAGAAGGCCGTCCCAAACGCTCAGGCAAACGGGTTGGGTGCTCGAGACCTCGGATCTTTCGCCAACGTAGGTGAAGTTGCAGTAGCGGTGATACAACGTAACTTAACGCTCTGTAAATCTTGTACACTAGCATACCTTTTCTTGCTACCACACCCATTCCTCTCCCCGCAAAATGACTTGCGCTTCGCCTCGACCTCGGCGGCAACAAGTTTCGAAACTGAACCCTGAAAAATAGCTCATCTTATGCTTAGGATAAAAAATGGTTCGTCACAGCCCAGAATTCACGGCCCATTACCTTGAACTTTACACCGCATGGGATTTTTACTATGTATTTTTTATCGTTTATCTTCTTATATATTATACAAAATTTTATATAATTTCATCCTTAAATTTTTTTTAGTGATTTACTTATATTTAAAGAATAATTAATTTTGAATTCTTATAAAAAAATAGAATTGAAAAAGAAGAGATCAAAATGAAAAATACAGCAAACAAGGGTAGTGTACTATAAGTTTTGAAAAATATGCACTTTGGTCTTCTAACTTAAACAATCACGTAAATTATACAATTTCAATTCTTCAAAATTATTTCAATTTCATTTTGGTACAAAAAAATATTTTTGTTATTTTTTGGTCTTTGGTTGAGAAGAGAAAAAGAGAAAGATCATCTGATTTCAGCAATACTGAAAGAAATAAGTCATTGACACAGATTTAGGCCACCAAAATAAGGGACATTTGTGTCAAATTATTTCATTTGATGAGGGAGTTCATATTAGGTGTTTCTGCACATGGACCCTGGTAAAATGGGCTAGGCGTGCTAGCTTGGCTTGCAAGGCCAGCAATACCTGACCTTTTTTTCCCCTATTTTTTTTATTTCAATTAATGATTCTTTGTTTTATTTAAAAAAAACTTAATTATATTTACATTAATACTCATTCTCTCTTTTATTCTATTTAGAGAGCCTCTTTTAAGTAATGCTGATTTTTTGTTATGCATTTTAATTTTCGAATAGATTTTTCTTATTCATTTATAATTTTTTTTTATATTTTTTGTATAGATGAACTATGTTTTTTAAAATAAAAAATATTTATTTTCAGATGATATTTCTAATATTTGTAGCTTTACATATTATTTATTTTTTTATTTATTCAATCAATTTAATATGTTTGTCTACTATTATTGTTTGATTAAATAAAAAAATATTTTAATAAACAAAAATTAGCAAAATAATTGGGTAAATGTCCTATCTTGCGAGATTAAATACATTGATTTACATTTGTCTCTCGATTTTTCAAGTTTTATTTTCAGGTGTCATTAATAATTTAGTATTTATTTATTAACGCACATAGTTCTCAGTTTATTTGATTATATGTGTGCATAAAATTTTTGATTTATTAGATTTTTTTAAACTATAAAAATACGTTGAAAATACTTGCATATATAAAAAATTATCTTTAGATAATATTTCTAATATGTGTAGCTTTACATATTATTTCTTTTTTCTTTTATTTTATTCAATCAATTTAATATGTTTATCTATTTCTATTATCATATGATTAAATAAAAAAAATATTTTAATAAACAAAAATTAGGTCAATGTCCTATCTTGCAAGATTAAATATTTTGATCTATATCTGTCTCTTGATTTTTCAAGTTTTATTTTCAAATGTCATTAATGATTTTTTTTATTTATTTATCAGCGCACATAGTTCTCAGTTTATTTGATTATATGTGTATATAAACTTTTTGATTTGTTAAATTTTTTAAACTATAAAAATACATTAAAAAAACCTGCATATATAATTTTTTTATGAAAAATAAAAATATTTGACCTGCACTCCGCCATGGGTCATATAAATAGTGGCATCCTAAAGCATGTTCGAAACCCTCCTGTTGTTTTGCTGCTCCCACCTAGTTGTTGGCTTGTGGCTTCATGCAGGTCAAGTTTAATATTAATTATTAGTTAATTATTAACAAAAACTAATTCACCTTGGAAAAAACAAGAAAGTTAGTATAATGATTAATTTGTCATTCTCATAAAAAATTCTTGAACTAAATATTGAGGTTAGTTTGATCTTTTCACAATGTTTATTAATCATTATCAAATTGATCATGGACAACTTGGTCTTTTTATAATATTAAAGCATAGTAAAATGATTAAATTATTCATAAAATATTTTATTTAAAAAAATAGTATACAAGGTCTTTTTCGTATTTTTAACTTGATTTTTTAGTTATAATTAAGTTACCTAAGAAGTGATTTAATATTTTAATAAATATAAAATATAACAAAAAAACAAAAGTGCTTGGCATGTGCAGCTCTTGTGTTAGCGTGTGGGAGGTGCTCATGGTCTTTTGATGGCGTGTGTGGCGTCTCTTGACGTACAAAAACTTTCTTTTACCGTGTCATTGGAATCATCGCGACATCTTCTTGTTAGGTCTATATGTGGTGTTGGTAGCATGGCGGTTTGTCGCTAGCGATTCTTTTTTCCCTCCTTTCTCTCTCCACCCCTCGCAAATTGTGCTAGTCATTCAAAATTTTAGAATTTTTTTCTTTTGATTTCTAATTTTTTTCCTAGGTTTTTTTTTTGTAAAATTTTGATTTGTTTACAATTTTATCATTCAATCTCAAATCGCAATATGTTATTTTTTAAAAAAATTTAGTCCTTATTCTTCGGATTTTTTTTGTCCTTTTGTTAAATTGGTTTTTCATTATACCCTTCAATAAAAAATCTGTAGTTGTCTTCAAGTTTAGTTTTTTATTTTAATTTTGATCCTTATTCTTTTAATTGTTTTTTTTTTGTTTTAGATCCTTCTGTATAATTGGATTTTTTTTCAATTTCATCTTTCAACATTTGATTAGTTGAAAATTAGTGTGGATTTTCTAGATAAGGTGCTTTGATCTACTAACATAGGTCACGAGTTTGAAAAGTTAATGTAGGTCGACATCATTTTTCTTTCTTATTTTCTTTTTTTGTTTTCATCATTCGACATTGTTTTTTTTTTAAATGCGTTTTGTGATTTTCTTCATTTTCTTTTCTTTTAGGTTATCCTGGTTTTGTGATCTAGGTCGCGAGTCTAGCGGGTTAATGACATGATCAAAAGATTGATGTCTATCCCAAGTGCAGGAGTGTCGAAGTAATAAATAACCCAACAAAACCGGGTTCGAACCATAGGAGGTCAACTATATAAAATTACAAATAATAAATGAAAAGGCATTGAAGAGAACTTTTAAGATGTGATATTGATGTAAGGATTAAATAAGGATAAAACAAATGTCAATGTTAGAGGATTCACCAATAATATTTTAAATAAGTATAATATAAACTCTTTTTATAATTTAACAGGAAACCACACACAAAGGAGGTTTCAATCAGATTATAAATTATTAACATGATTATATTAATTATTTTATTTGAGTAATGTCAATACTTGTAAATGTGGTCAGGTATTCATGGTGATAACTTATGTTAAAAATAAATCAAATTCCTTTCATAGCGGATTAAATGAGATGTGATATTGATGTAAGGATTAAATAAGGATAAAACAAATGTCAATGTTAGAGGATTCACTAATGATATTTCAAATAAGTATAATATAAACTCTTTTTATAACTTAACAGGAAACCACACACAAAGGAGGTTTCAATCAGATTATAAATTATTAACATGATTATATAAATTATTTTATTTGAGTAATGTCAATACTTGTAAATGTGGTCAAGTATTCATGGTGATAACTTATGTTAAAAATAAATCAAGTTCCTTTCATAGCACAAGTGTCGATTATACCATACAGTAGGCTATGAAAGTGCCAAGTATTTATTGTACCAAGGGTTGTACAACACAAATCTAGATTAATTATCTTCATGTATATATGTAATGCGAATGTAATCTCAACAAGATATGAAACAAGTTCTAGATATACATATCATTGAAAGAATGTACAATCAAAGAATATAATGTTGAAGGCTCAAAAGCTTGCATTGGTATAACACTATAAAGTCAACATGACATATTTTCAAAGTCAACCCCTAAACCAATTAAACATTAAAACTTGCATGCACACTCTTTCATTCGATTTATATCTTCATCTATCTCAATTAATTCTCATACATAATATTCATATTCTCATAAACCAATGAGAGTTCAAAAAGATCAAACATAGATTTTTTAAAAAACAAAAATAACAAAAAAAAACCAAAATTCTCTTAATACCCCCCACACTTTAAACACAACATTGTCCTCAATGTTGAAATAAAAAAAAAGGAATATAAGAGAATGACAAAAATAAAGTAAAATGCAAAAATAAAAGATAAGGGAAAAATAAAGCAAATCTGATTTTTTTTGTGTTGGGTTGCCTCCTAGTAAGCGTTTTTGTTTTATGTCATTGGCTCGACATGTGGCATGCTTATTCTTCATAGATTGGTTCAGCTAACTCACAGAAGCAGTGAGTTCTGTCGTCTAACCAGGAAAAAGTTTCAAACGCAAATGATAAAGTAGGACTTTGTCTCCAACATGAAACTCTTTTCTTGTAATCATTCGGTCATGAAAACTCTTAGTTTTTTCTTTGTAAATCCTTGCATTCTCATAAGCATCATTCTGAATCTCTTCCAACATGATTCCTGTCTTTTTGGGCACCAAAAGGATAGGCGCCACCCATTTACTGTCTATGATGGGGTAAATGACTCCTGCATCATGGGGGATAGTTTGCAAAGCTTGTAAAGCCAATTCTGATTCATGCATGTTTTGGGGAACATTTATATGCCTCTCCATCTCTTTTATCTTGGTAAAATCATAGCTATAGCTTAAAGCTATGCTTAATCCATCATCACAATCAAAATCAAAATCACAAACTTACTGCATACACTTATCAACTTGGTCATAGCCATAGCTTAAAGCTACGCTTAATCCATCATCACTATCAAAATCACAAACTTGCTGCAAACATTTATCAACTTGGTCACAATATGTAATAGAATAAATATTGCTATATGGATATGTCATTGCATCATGAAAATTAAATTCAATTTTTTTCATCTCCTACCTCTATAGACAAAGTATCCTTACCACAATCAATCTTTGTATTGGCAGTTTTCAAGAATGGTCTCCCAAACAATATAGGAGTGTTGTTTGATGAATCACATGAATCATGTTCCATATCAAGAATATAAAAGTCGCATAGTGATGCAACCATATTATTTGATAGTTTCACCCACATTTAACTAGTGTTTTGCCTGTGTTTTTTATATAAAATGCGTTGATGTTCTTTTTTTATGTTTTGAAGGCACTTTTGGATGAAAGATGCAAAAAGGAGTAAATTGGAGGTAATTGGCAGATTTGACGTTCAGTCGATGTTTTGTGCAGAGCATGAGTTCTAGAGATCAAAATGAAGTGATTCCAGTGGCACTAAAAAGCTAACATCCATACCTTTTCTGGAAATCTAATGCAAGAAAAATAAAAAGAGAAAGACCATGGAAATCACATCCTGCAAAGTCAAATCTCGCATTCTGCCAGTGTTGACCTTTGGCCATTCAAAATTTAATATCTGGAGCTAAAGAAGTTCAATTGATGCAAACTCAATTTTATTGGATTCCTGACTTAAAGACCTATCAACGCTCCAAATTTCAGCAAAAAACGATGTCATATGAGGGAGATATGATTTTTCAAAGATGACAACTGAATTCTGCCAGCAAACAGGTTTCGTGAAGAAACAAGTCTAAACTACATGCCGAAGCATCTAAACTAACATCCAAGTTTTTATATCAGCAATTTAGCTCCTCTAAGTCAGAGCTTGAAGATTTCATACAAGACTATTTCTTCTTTTAGGAAAAATAGTTATTGAAGTACTTAAATGTAAACTGGCGACTCAAGGAAGGACTATTTTGTAAAATAGAGACTAGGGTTTCTTAGCATATAAAAAGAAAGAGAGAAGAAGGCAGCAGCCAGCAGAAATGAGGGAGAGCAAAAGGAGGCAGCAGCCAGTAGAGAATAAACACACATTCTCTCCTCTACAAACCCAAAAATCATGCTCTTTTCATTCTTTAGAAGTAGTTGTTCAATAGTTATGCAAGGCTAAGCTCTTTTCTTGGTTGCAAGGACACAACAAACCTTCGGATTTCAAGAACCATGAGATTTATTCTTCCTTTTATTTTCAGTTTATGTTATGAATGAGTATGATTGTTTTCCTATGCATATTTCCTATGAT
>Ga0325405_1001278_pt1 | contig 25463 bp, 21 predicted proteins | sample PopdelMetagenome_21_FD_205663 | JGI IMG/M metagenome (GOLD analysis project Ga0325405, IMG submission 205663) | Populus deltoides microbial communities from Bellville, Georgia, United States - Xylem-Control-R2 | ecosystem: Host-associated > Plants > Phyllosphere > Stem > Wood/Secondary xylem...
CTGAAATTGCAAAGATTAAGAAATTCTATTTTGAAGGTGGGTTGTGGTCTCATTTAAAGGAAATGAATAGAGTGCAGAAACAGGAATAATTTGTAGTGCTGGTTTTAGAATGTGCAATACTTTGTGTCATGCATATAATAGCAAGCAGAAAAAGATGAATTCTTACTAAAAGCTACATGTGCATGCACAGGCCCAGACATATAACCAATTCCTGCATAACATGCAAATATGCATTTATTATATACTTCAGCAAAATTATTCAGTCCATTTGTCCATTTTTTTCGTCAGTTTTTTTAGTTTTGGGACATCATTCAGGCACAACTATTCAGAAAGTTTTTAAAATTGTACTTGATGAAAATGCTGAAAAGCATAGAAATTCTGTCCATATAAGATGGCTTGCACCGGCTGTTTGAGAGGCTTGTTTCCAATGTCAATAGGAATTTATTGTATTCTTGTATATTTGTCTATATAAGATAGCCTGCACTTGCTGTAGCTTTTTTATATTTCATTCTTTCCATATAAGATAGCTTGCATCAGCTGTAGGATCTTTTGGAGCACCAGGCAGGCCTTTTATGTTGGCCTCCCTTTTTAATCTTTTTCATTAGTGGAATTTTGAGACAATGGGTTGAAGGTATCAACTCTCAAAGGAGAGGATATTTCTACTGGTACACTATTTTGTTATCTTAGTTGGCGGTCATCTTCTTTGGCCACAATCTTTTGCATTTGGATTTTTGATTGATGCTAAGTTTTCTCTGTTGATATAATTGCATTTTAAGCTAATCCTGGTCAAATATGAAGGTCCAAGGACAAATAAGTCTGTTATGTAGTGGAGTCTTAAGCTTTGGGCTGGCTCATTATGCTTCATCAGAGTTTGAATTACTGGCCGAAGAGCTTTTAATGAGTGACTCTGTAATCAAGGTAAGCTATATGCATTTATGACTTAACAAACATCGCAAAAACCCATGCTGCTTTATGTTTTCCGCCAGCATTAAGGAAAACTCTATGCTTTTCTTTGGTTTCCCATACAGGATACAAGGAATGGAAAGGAGAGAAGAAAAAAGTGGAGAAAATAGAATAACATAGAAAAAAGAGAGTAGAAAATGAATTGCCATCCATTCTCAATTGCTTATCATCAGAATCCTCTATTCCACATTACATAATATGGGTTCTCATGTTGAGGCTCCACCAAAAACTCTAATAGACCATAGTAAGTAGGTAATAGAATGAAGTCTCTCAAACTGAACTCCCAATTAATATTAAACACACATCCTTGGTCTCGATTCATTTTATTCTTCTCATCTCTAATTGCATCATTAAATCTGTGCAAAACTTGTGGGTATGTATTGGATCTTCAGGAACCCTAGTATAACAAAACTAAATTGGAAATAAAGTAACTTCTAAATCATAAAGTTCCCTAGTAACCCAAAATTTCATTATAACCTGAAGTAACTAGTTTTTGCAAATAAGATACAAATTGTAGTAGAGCCTCAAGAAGAATAGCTTTCAAGTTTCTGTCAACTAAATTGTTTGCAAACTGAAATTGCTTGTGTGTCACTGCATCACTCCTGGAAGTTTCATAACTTCTCAGCATGTCCATGGTTATTGTGAAATTCACCCATCATTCTATCACCCATTTGTTGGCCCTTGCCTTGTATAATTATGTCTTTGTATGCACTTGTATGTATATATTTTGTCTATCATGGGAACACCTGCATATTGGTGCAGTTTTACCTTTTGAATTTTTATATCCAACATAACACTCTGAGTAATGTTAGAGGTATTATTGCTTTTGTTAATCTCCTATTAAAACTAAAACTTGGAAATCATCCCTAGTACTATTCTAACTGTTTGATGTCTTTTCCTTTATTTATAGTATACTTATTGTTTCATAATTATGGTTTCTTTAAACCTTCACTCCTAGTCTGGTGGTAGTGTTTTTTTCAGACTTGATAGATGAGAATTTGAAGTTTCTGCCTATTCCACTCTCTACCCATGCATTGTTTAGATTTGCATTCTGTTGTTATTTGTATGCTGTTTCTTATTCATGCTTGTACGCGTATGAATTTGATGTGCATGATCTTTGCTTTTTGCACATCAGGTATATGGTGCTCTACGCATGAGTGTAAAAATGTTCTTAATGTGGAATTCTCAAATGCTCATAGATGGGGGTGAAGATGCAACTGTTGGGACTTCTTTGCTTGAGGCTAGCAATCTAGTTGTTCTCAAGGTACTTTTTCATTGTGTCCTTTACATATTACTTAAGCTGTGTTTGCAAATGATATGCCGATCCTTTTTGTAAAACAGGAATCATCAGTCATACATTCTAATGCCAATCTGGGAGTTCATGGTCAAGGTCTATTGAATTTGTCAGGACCAGGCAATTGGATCGAAGCTCAACGTTTGGTTCTATCACTATTTTACAGTATTCATGTAAGCTGTGTTTTGTAATTTAATTAACTGTATTGACCTTGATGGCTTACGAAGTTCACTTTGCTTGGTTGTTACATAGTGGTCTGTCCCCTGTTGTTTTGGGGAAAAAACAGTGATTCTAATGCATTCAAGTTCTCGTCTCAGTTTTGTAGTTATTTTTTGCACTACCTGCTGCTCTGGTTTTATTTGCAGTACTTGAAAAGTATACCCACTGTTTCATTAGTTTTTAGCAGTCATGGCTGCTGGGATGAGATATCAAATAAGTGCATCTGGCATGGCTATAGTACATTGTTTTTTGGATGTCCAATATTTTTTTCAATTTTTAGAAGTCAATAAAATTGTTTTAGTTTCCAATAATATCCCATAGTCTTTACCGCATGTTAAAATGAACTTTCAATGTAAATAGTCAAGTGGATTAGGATTCACTTTGGAAAGTTTGTGTCTATGTATTTATTGCAATCTTCCTAAAACATTCCTCTGTTGTCAAATATATTTCTGAAGGACCACGGGGTGGAGTGATTCTTTCGTAAGGGTTATGGAAAAAGGTTGAAAAGTTTGTTTGTTTCTTATTTCTGTTACACTAATAATGTTGTTGTGGCATGATTTTGTCCCCGAAACCTTTCAATGTTTGTCTACTAGCCTTGCTGATGCATGTGACAAGTTTGTATTCTTACCATTGATGACTAATTATGTGTTTCCAATTTTCCATTAGGTTGCACCTGGATCTGTTTTGCGTGGTCCTGTTGAGAATGCAACAAGTGATGCTATGTAAGTCCCATATTTTGTTGGTTTTTTAATCTCTCCACTTTATGTTTGGGCTTACTGAGATCTGTGGTTTTACTTCTGTAGTACACCACGGCTCCATTGCCAACTTGAAGAGTGCCCTTCTGAACTACTTCATCCCCCTGAAGATTGCAATGTGAACTCATCTCTGTCTTTTACTCTTCAGGTGATCCTTGAATAGAAGTTGCATGTTATGAGGTTTGAAATTTACTTATTCCAGGTTACCTTACTTCTTTCATTTATTTCAGATATGCCGAGTGGAGGATATTACTGTTGAAGGACTTATAGAAGGATCTGTTGTTCATTTTCATCGGGCCAGAACAATATATGTTCCGTCTTCTGGAACAATAAGTGCGTCTGGCATGGGTATGCTCTCTTTTTCTTTGTACAAGATTCTTTTATGAACATTATCCTACCCTATTTCAGCTTACACAGACTCTCCTCCCTCCCTTCATTTTCCACCTTCCCCTGCACACACTTAGACAGACACCAATAGATTCAATGTATACCCTCACACAGATTTAAGCTGAATTTTGAATAGCGTAGGAGGATTTTTCAAGTTCGTTTGTTGTGTTTGAGTAAAGATGAGAGAAGTTGGTGCTCTCATTGAAGAATCATATTTAGACAGAAGTTGACGACATCATATCATGCAGGGTGCACTGGTGGTGTGGGTAGAGGTAATGTTTTAAGCAATGGTGTTGGCAGTGGTGGCGGCCATGGTGGTAAAGGTGGGTCTGCATGTTACAACGATAGTTGTATTGAGGGTGGTGTTTCATATGGTAATGCAGAGTTACCTTGTGAACTTGGTAGTGGAAGCGGAGAGGAAATGTCTGCTGGTTCTACTGCAGGTGGTGGTATTATAGGTAAGTTTGTACTTTAGATCAATTTATCAGCTGATAACTTTCAGCTTTGTTTTGACATTCTTATGATGTCGTATTATCTTTTATCTGTATCATTTGAAAACCTTCTGCATAATATGGCAAGGGATCTGTCTATCCTTCTTGGCAGAGTGATATTTGGATTACCTCTTTCATGGGTATGTTAAAAATAGCAATATCCATGCATTCAGGTTGGCATCTTTTAACATTGTTAAGTTGCCCTTTTGCATTTCAAGGAAGTTGGTTGTGTTTGTGTTCATATGTTACTTACCTGCCAACTGATCCACTTATGTTCATTTGTTCTACCTGTCTGGGCAGTAATGGGTTCATTGGAGCATCCCTTGTCAAGTTTGTCTGTTGACGGTTCAGTCAGAGCTGATGGTGAAAGTTTTAAAGGAATCACCAGAGATCAACTGGTTGTCATGAATGGTACTGGTGGAGGTCCTGGTGGTGGCTCTGGAGGAACTATTCTTCTGTTCTTGCATACTCTAGATCTTGGTGGGTATGCTGTTCTTTCAAGTGTTGGGGGATATGGTAGTCCAAAGGGGGGCGGTGGAGGTGGTGGTGGAAGGGTTCACTTCCATTGGTCAGACATTCCAACTGGGGACGTGTACCAGCCCATTGCTCGTGTGAATGGAAGCATCCACACTTGGTTCGTATTTTATCTGATCTGTTTAAACTGATATATTTAAACGATGCATATCTGGTTGTTCCATATAATTCCAATTCACAGGGTTTTCTTTTTCCAAGGAATATTGGAAAACCTAGTTAGAAATTATCAGATCTGCACAGATAATATTGATCATTTAATTCATTCTATATCATGATTATTAGATTTTCCTGGTGTTTGAAATCAGTTTGTTCTTAATATTAAAGTCTTTATGAGTCCACTGGAATAAAGATAATTTGAGAATTTATGGTATTGTTTAGTCTCAGAAGCTATTTATTTATGAGTTCTAATGAAGTTTAGAAGCCAATTTTGAAGGAAAGACCACTGTTCAAGAGAAGTTGCGTATGAAATCACAGAATGACTATAGGCTGAATAGTTTGGTAATTGAATAATCAAATAAACAATAATTATGAATAAGAAATTTAATATGAGCTACTTGATATGAGATGTCGGGTGATTGACTGGGTAATTGAGTGGATGAAGCTGTCGGCCAGCTACATAGCATAAAGACACCAGCCAAGTTTGGAAGGGACTAAATTGTTTGTTGATTATCTGAAGATATAGTGGGACATCCACGCTCACATAAATTAGGCAAGGCTGACCGATAGAGCTTCTGTTTGGCACTTGGTGTGCTGAACACGTTAGCACGAAAGCTTGCATAATCCTCATCCTAACACATTGCTTGTTAATGCTTCCCTAATATTATATTTCAGGCATTGGCCAAATGGAAGATATGAATTTCTGTGTGAGCAAATATTAGATTATCTTTGCTTGATGCTTTTTTGGACTCTTCCCAATGATCACAAATAGCATATATGTTCACCTTTCATTAAGCCTGCCACAAGCACGCATTTATCATTTGGATTAAGTTCTTTGAGGGACGAAATCCTTTATCCTGCCTTTACTGAATGCAGTCTGCCCTCTTCATCTTTAGCATTTGTGAATGTATATTCTGCCTTGTTACAATGATTTTATTGTTTACTGTTGGCTCTGTCCTCTGCATCTTTATCATTTGTGAATGTATACTCTGCCTTGTAACACCGATGTTTGTAACTGTTGGCTCTGACACGCATTCTTGGTCTGATTGGGTTTTAACTCTTCATTGCAGGGGAGGATTGGGAAGAGATAAGGGTCATGCTGGGGAAAACGGGACAGTGTCAGGGAAAGCTTGCCCAAAGGGGTTGTATGGAATATTTTGTGAGGTAGTGTATTTAGTTCTTGACATTGTGATATTATCTATGTCTTTTCTTGAGTTAATTATTGCTTGTGTATGTTGAGATTATATGCATGGGTCTTAGGAATTACAATCCTGCTGTCATCAATACAATTTTAGTTGAGAAAATAAGTGGTATTCAATTTCTGTTGCATTTATTTCATGATAAAAAATTGAAGGTGATTTTGTTAGTGTCGTAATTTTAACAGGAGCAATTGTTAAGGGGTAAAACTTATGTCTTCAGGATTTTTCAAGTGTTAGCAAGTTAAACAGTGCATTTTAAATAGTGATCGCGAGAACAGGATAAAAAATTGAGAGAGGGTTCCTTTCCTTTCCCCCCCTCTACTTCAACCTATGTATGCTAAAACATACGAGGGACAAGAGTGGAAATGGTTTGATTTTGGAAATGGTTTGATTTCTTGCTTCTTTTCCTTCAGTTTGTGCTATACTAAAACGATCTTGCAACTTGTATTAGTTGAATTGTCTCTTAAGTTTTTGGACCACAGAAATGTACATTGCAATCATCTAATCAGAAATAAGGGACAAGTATCATGACAAATTGTATTAGTTCTTAGGGAGTTCTGTTGTGATTATCCTTTTTGGTGATTGTTGCAGACATCCTGTTACAAACAATTATTGACTAAAATAAAGCTGTAGTTGCAACATATCCTTTTCTTCAGTCTTCAGTTTATCCTTCAATTTTTTGTACTTCTTCAGGAATGCCCAGCTGGAACATATAAGAATGTAACTGGATCCGATAGAGCTCTCTGTCGTCCTTGCCCTGCTGATGATATTCCTCATCGTGCTGCTTATGTAACTGTTCGAGGTATTTAAAGTTGGAGTTCGTAAGTGTGTTGCATGATGTAAAACCACATGCTGGGAATCTTTGGTTGTCTGCCTGAAATTTGTATAATTGCATCCTAACAATTTGATCTCTGAAATTTTGCGACCTCTTCGATCCACCTTTGTATGTAAAGGAGATATTAGACAGCACGAATGGAGGGTTGCAGTTTTGAAAGCTAGTGCCTTTTACATTCTATGTCAAAGCAACAAACAGCATCTTGTATAGTTGAATTTTCTTGAGATGGACAAATTATTTGGAGGGTAGGATTTGCAGAGGTACACACACACCCATCTCACACACAATGCTGGAAGACATCATGCATTTGCAGGCTCATGCATTATGTTTGTAGTCCTAAACAAGTGCAAAACCTCACTCTGTTCTCTCTACCAGGTGGTATTGCCGAAACACCATGTCCTTACAAATGTGTTTCAGACAGATTTCACATGCCACATTGTTATACAGCCCTGGAAGAGTTGATTTACACTTTTGGTGGGCCATGGCTGTTTGGACTTCTTCTTTTGGGTCTCCTAATCCTCTTAGCGCTGGTGCTCAGTGTTGCTCGGATGAAATTTGTTGGGGTGGATGAATTACCTGGTCCAGCTCCCACTCAACATGGTTCTCAGATAGATCATTCTTTTCCCTTCCTGGAGTCATTGAATGAGGTTTTTCCATGCTCAGCATGTTAATTTCTGTTCATTTAAAAGTTGTATTCAGAACCCAGATAAGGCCTTGGATATCTCCCGTCTCTTGATCGTTGTATATATCTGTATGTGCATGTGTATGTATATATAAGAGTTTGAAAGGAGGGCTGCACTAGCTAATGTATAGATTGACAAGTTGCATATCACTTTTCAGGTCTTGGAGACAAATAGAGCTGAGGAGTCTCAGAGTCATGTGCACAGAATGTATTTTATGGGTCGTAATACTTTCAGTGAGCCTTGTCATCTTCCCCACACTCCTCCTGAGCAAATAAAAGAGATTGTGTAAGTTAATTTGCACACTGTTTTTTACTGCAATGGCTCAATTGACCCTGCTCTTCGGCTAAACTTCAGGGATTTTGATATCAATGATCATTGTAGAACTATGTTTTCACCTTATTTATTTTGGCCTGTCAGATATGAAGGTGCATTCAATACATTTGTGGATGAGATTAATGGTATAGCTGCTTATCAATGGTGGGAAGGTGCAATTTACAGTATACTTTCTGTTCTTGCATACCCCCTTGCATGGTCATGGCAGCAATGGAGACGGAGGATCAAATTGCAAAGACTGCGAGAGTTTGTTCGATCAGAGTATGATCATGCTTGCTTGCGCTCTTGCCGTTCACGGGCTCTCTATGAAGGGCTTAAGGTTTGTTTGTATTAAATGTTTGGTCTGGCGTTAGGTAAAGTCAAGTAGTTGAATATTTGTGTGTGATTTTCTTTTGCATGTTAAGACCACATTTTTTCTATTCCTCTTCCCTTCAAAATAAGCATGTCACATGGCTTACTTTTGGTCCTAGTAGTTTTAAATTTTGTTGTATATTCATTAAAAGTTTGGCCTATTATTGTTATTGTACTTTATGTTTTGAAAATTTCAAGAGAAAGGAGAGGGTGAGATGTTTGAGGATTCAAGACATGGTATATATTCCTTAAAAAACCTAAGACCTTGTGAGAAACAAATCATAAATATTTGGCTCAAGTATGGTCTTTGTCCTTTAGGTAGCTGCAACTTCTGATTTAATGCTCGTGTACTTGGATTTCTTCCTTGGTGGAGATGAGAAAAGAACTGATATTCCTGCTCACCTACATCAAAGATTTCCAATGTCTATTCTTTTTGGAGGTGATGGAAGTTATATGGCTCCTTTCTCAATTCAAAGTGACAATATTCTAACCAGCCTCATGGGTCAGGTTTGACATCCACTTCCAAGAACTCAAAGCTAAAAATTTTGCCATTTTCATTTTTAAGGTTAGGGAGGTAGGTTTAGCTTGACCAACATATTGCAGTTCGTAGCTCAACAAATTGATCTATGGTTTTCCTTATGCAATGCAGATGGTCCCTCCTACCACTTGGTATCGAATGGCAGCTGGTTTGAATGCACAGCTGCGCTTAGTTCGTCGTGGGCGGCTAAGAGTAACTTTTCGACCTGTCCTGAGATGGCTTGAAACACATGCAAATCCAGCTTTGAGAATCCATGGGATACATGTTGATCTTGCGTGGTTTCAGGCTACTACTTCTGGTCATTGCCAGTATGGACTTTTGGTTTATGCTGTTGAAGAAGAAAACGAACATATATTTATTGAAGGCATTGATGGTGTGAAACAAGTTGAAGAAGAATCTCGGTAATGGTTCATTATGTTTTATTGGGGTATAATTTCCATTTATCTGATTAGCCTCTTAAATTTTAGCCAATTAGTGTGTCCACTTTGGAAGTTTATCTCAATCAGGGTGTATATTATTGTGGTGAGTTGTCCTCATTCTGAATTATTGCAAGCATGAAGACGGTGAAATGATGATTATATGAAACAAGATTTGTCAAGTTTGTCATTAAAAAGCCACAAACCAGTTCCCATTGTATGACTAGAGCAGGTAAAAGGTAGTAGAAGGTTCAGACATGCACTCGTTGCAGAGAGGTATTAATGAACATGCATGGAATATGAGGTTGTATGACATAGACCTTTGTGAATTGTTATGCTTTTACGTGTCAATTAATAAATAACTGACCTTTATGGTGAACTTTCATCAGATGTGATAAGATGCACAAATTTGCATTTATGTGTTCCATGCATTTGATGTTGAATGGCATTTGACTTGGTTTTCTCCAGCCTCTTGGTTAGTGGTGTGAACAACACACACAGCGAAAATCCATCTGGTCATTGGAGAGAAGAGATGCTTGTATCCCAAGCTCACAGAAGCAGTTATGGGGGAATCATAGTTACTAACAGCTTAAGAATGCTTAAAGAGAAGAGGGATTTATTTTACCTCATCTCTTTCATAGTTCATAACACTAAACCTGTTGGCCATCAGGTAGCTTTTGTGTCAATGAGTTCAGTACATATGCATTATTTTTTAAAAGTTTACCAGCAATCCAACTTACTTCATCTTTACTCTTTCTTGTCTTGCAGGATCTTGTTGGTTTGGTCATCTCTATGCTTCTTTTAGGAGATTTTAGCTTAGTGTTGCTTACTTTACTCCAGCTGTATTCAATTTCATTGGTGGATGTCTTTCTGGTTTTGTTTTTCTTACCTCTTGGCATTCTTATGCCCTTTCCTGCGGGGATCAATGCTTTATTCAGTCATGGACCTAGGCGCTCTGCAGGCCTTGCACGTATCTATGCTTTGTGGAATGTAACATCCTTGATTAATGTTGTAAGTTTCTGTATCTATCCACGTGGTCACACTTTATTCTTCCACCATATGAGCATTTCAACGTTGTTCTTGCTGCTAGTTATTTCAGTTGCAGAACATGTGATTTGTTCTTCATCTTCTGCGAAGGAATGTCACCTAACCTATTCTTTGACCGTCTGCCAGGTTGTTGCATTTATTTGTGGATATATTCACTATAACAGTCAATCGCCCTCGAGTAAGAAGTTCCCCTTTCAGCCATGGAATATTAACATGTAAGTTGATTCTTTAGCTTACAGAAAGTTGCGTTAATTGGCAAGTTGGTGTGACACAGCACCACTAACATGGTTTTGCGCTTGTGTATTTTTGTGTGGTTATGCTGCAGGGATGAAAGTGAATGGTGGATTTTTCCAGCTGGACTGGTTGCATGTAAAATTTTACAATCTCAACTTGTTAATTGGCACATTGCAAATCTGGAGATTCAAGACCGCTCGCTGTATAGTAACGATTTTGAGCTGTTCTGGCAGGCGTGATGGTATGCCAAATACATATTCCACATTGACAATGAGGGCTCCTTTTCTTCTCCTTTTGCATGCTTTTTGAGAACACTAGGTAAATGGTTGACACAGATCTAGGAATAGAAAATAGAAAAAAAAAATAATAATAAAAATACATACAAATAGAGTGAGCATTAATTGTTGGTTGTAATTTCACGCTTTATCCTCATTTTGGCCTATAAAGTTCAATGTAAATATAAAGGGGCAATACCCGTTTATTGAATTCATTTTGCCATATAGAATCATACATTGATTGTCGAGGAAAAGCTATGCTGGTTGCCTGGAATTCTCAGCAATGATTTCTCAAGATGAATAAAGCTACCAGAGCGAGAGAGAGAGACAATGATGCGTTTGCCAAATTGGCATGATTATCATGTTTCTGGGAGGCGATGTCTGTGCATCGACAGATGACAATGTCTTTGTCCAGAGTGTTTACAAAATCGCTTATGCAGGTAGGCCCGTAATCTTCTTGACAATTCGGGAGTTTATGCAGTGAAAAATCTCAATCGAGCCAAGCGTGTGACATGCAAGACCCGTAATCTTTTTTGTCTTAATCCTGGCAATGCTGGGCCACGCTCTCGATTCCACTCTGAAGTAATTTTATTAATTGAATCATGCTCGGCCAAGACTCATCACTCGAGCATTTTCGATTCATATCCTTGTTCTTAACCTAACAGGTAAAATTGCTAATATTCTGACTGGCTTTCTCATATTTCGTATAAAAATTAGACCAATGCTCGAGCGTTGGTCCAATACAAGCAGCAACTAGAAATTGAACAAAAAGCCGGATGCAATTTCATAAGAGCAGGAGGTCGGTAGGTAGTGTAGCTTGCCAGTTGTGCAGTGTAGTAGAAGCTCTTCGAACCACCAGTTTCTGATTGATCTTGTTCTCCGAACTCCTCTTTCGTTTTCAAGATGAGCTTAGGGTTCCGAATAAATGAAAAAGCTTCTTTCTTTGTCGTATCATTCTTGCTCGGGGGGTTTTGGCAGAATCGGGTTCAATTCCTTCAACGAGATATGCATGTCTGCATTAAGATTTAAAACTTGTCTATTTTTATAAAATGCTTGGGAAAGAGGACGCACAATAACACAGGGCCGCATTCTCCGACGATTGAGGAAGGAGGAGAATATTCAGAGAGATTTGTTCCAGAGAAAATCTTAACAGTTACCCATCACAGAGTCTGCATAAAGAAAGAAATATATGTCCCTTTTCTACTCAATCTAGAAACAAGATTGGACGTTATTCTGGTTCCTTGGACAAAAGATTATGTGACTAGAAGGAGAGTTCTTCACACCAACGCTGCCAAACGTTCCCCTCCCATTTGCAAGGTCGCACCATAGTTCTGCGACACAGGGATTAAAAAAACCCACAGTAATTATGCAATATTCATTGTACATATCATCACAATAAATTAAAATCATTCACGAGCCTTGGTTGATATCCTAAGAATACTAATTATACTTGAAAAACATATTCCCCTTCTAAGTTGCATCTCGAGAGAAAGGGGTTTGGGGGTGGAATGTGATTATAAAATAAAGTTTGAGTCCTTGACTAGAATCCCAAAATCATATGCGAGACTTCATAGGAAAAGCTTGTAAGAAAGGTCTAATTGCCCTTATTTGTTGTGATATAAACAACAAATAAGGGCAATAAGTGGTAAAAAAGCAGCAACTTTTATGAGATTTCTTTCTGCTTATATGGCTAAAGGACCATGCAAAGAAACAACCCATTGTTGTTAACGGTGCATTCAAGGAAAACAACTTACCTAAATAGTCTCACTCCTTGATCAAAACCTTGGGAACTTTGACGTAAGGATCCTCATAGTTTGGTACAGCAGCAATGATAGCTTCCCTGTTGCATGGACATTCAAACGCACATCAACAGTGTTATAACAGTGTTTATCATGACACAAAACTATACGAAACGATGAGAGAAAAACCCATCAATAACCTGTTCTCAAACGTTTCAGGATTATCACAACGCAAGTTGTCACCTTCACTGTCTGTAAGTTGAAAATTTGACATTCAAATTTGAATCAGCTATATGTATGCTAGAAGACAAGGAATGCTACAGCAGACAAACACATCCCCTCCCTTCTATTTAATGAATGAGAACTTCATACAAAAAAGATTCACTTTGTAACTATGTGGTTGTCAGTCTAAATGAGAAGAAGCATGATCAAGGGCTTTCTACCACAAAGTTAAACGAAGGGAATCTGAATTTCTTCATCATATCAAATACAAATATGACGTGCCAATTCTATAAGCGAAAGTAGCCGGTACAAGTGAACGATGAAACTCAATTTGGATTGCCTGCATTTGATCAAAATGTGATGAGGATTTTCGCCAAAAAAATCGTCACAAAAAGCCCTCACCAAATGCTCGAAAAAACAACTACCATGTCCAGTTTCAATAATCTCACGTTTCCCTTCATTCAAATCCCATAAGAATTACATCTTACATTTTCTATAACCACTTTATTGTTTATGCAAATACATAAAACGGTTTTGACAGCATACAAGGATTGTAAAGCACCTGCTCTGATTGAGGGTTCCACACTGTCAAGGTCAACAGCTTGAATTTGTCCAAACCTGAAATAAACAACCAAACATAAAGGGTCTCAAAACACAAACATATCACTGGAAAAAGAAAGAGACAGAGAAGTGCATGCCAATCAATCACTTGTCGGATTTTAGGACCGAATTCTTCAACCTGAAATTTGGAAAGAATATGAAAAACCCACTACATTAAGTGAACAGGAGAGTAAGTTTTGAGTCGTAATGTAGAGATAAAGAAGAGAAAAACCTGCTGTGGGGTTAGTGAAATTCTAGCAGTTTCAGCCAAGCGAGCGACATCTGGTGGTTCAAGAGAGGACCCATTGGCTGTTGCTTTTGTTGTGAATCTTCGTATTGAAGGAGCGGGGCTGATTTTTTTGTGGTTTAGAAGGAAGAGGATGCTATGCTTTGGTGGTGATGGTCCTTTGAGTAGCAAAACAGCTCTGCTTCCCATTTTCTTTCTTTCTTTTCAATGGATTTTCTGAAAGCCTTCCCTAATCCTTTGAATAAATAAAAAGAAGGGTAAATTTTAATTTGGCCCCAATAGTTGTTGAGTGTTTCGATTTCATATAAAGACTTTGATGTGAATCAATCATCCCCCGCAAGTGTCATTTATTTGTTTCTTAGCAATGAAAAACATGTATAAATCACAAAATCCATCCCTGAAATATCATCCAAAAACAGTGGTCAAAATAGTACTAGTAATCCGCAAGTTATTTATTTTTTTTGTTCTTAATATTCGAGGTTCAAACATATAGCAAATTTGTTCTCTAAACAAAAGAAAATAAGGTAATTAATAATTAATTAATTAATTATTGGATGTAATAAACTAAAAACTAAAGAATAGGACGAGAGAACTTGAGAATCTTAGCTGTCTGTTTACTGAAAAACAATTTTATTTTGGAAAGTTTTTTCCATGAAAAAAATTTATTATTTTCTAATATTTCACAATGTCATGGTAAATGAGTTGGAAAATATTTTCTAGTATTTAGTTATGCCGTAAAAAATAAACTAAAAAATAACTTATTGATATTTTAATTTTTGTTTCAAATTTATTAACAGAATATAGATCAAATCCAACATATGAAAAAAATTAAAGGAGGATGAAATTGAAAAAAATAATTAAATTTCATAAATTATTTCAAATAAAATAAATAGCATTCAAAAGAATAAGGATCAAATTTGATAAATAAAAAAGTTGGAAAATGATGAAATTGAAAAAGAAATTTAAATTTCATAAATTATTTCAAATATAATAAATAGAAATTAAAAGAATTCAAACCAAATCTGATATATAAAAAAAGTTGAAAGATAAAAGAACTGAAAAAAATTAATTTCATAAATTATTTCAAATAAAATAAAAAATAATAAAAAGAATGAGAACCAAATATGATATATAATAGAATTTAAATTAAGAAAAGTGCAATATAAAAACAAATAACAATTAAAAAAATGAGAACCAAAGTTGATGTAAAAATAAAATAAAATAAAATTTTAAGGAATGAAATTAAAAGAAAACATAAAAAAGATTCAAAATAAAATGTATAGTAATTAAAAGATTGAAGACAAAATTAATATAAAAAATATTTTTAAATTTTTTACAACTTCTGGAAAGTGTATTATGCTCAATAAAAAAAAATTATTCTAGAAATCAAGATATTTTTTAACTGAAAAATATTTTTCGTTACAAACTTTTTTAATTGTAAACAAATATGAAAAAAATTGACAAGAATTTTCAAAAACAACTTTTCATTTTATGAAATAAAAGGGAAAATGTTTTCAATGATAATCAATTTTAATACTTATTTTTGTGATTTAGAATTAGAATTAGAATTCATGCCAATCCTTTAACATGTTAACCATATGCTACCCAAACACAACATATCAAAATCAACGATACATAATCATATAGTAGGTGGTCTAGTAGTAAGAGTTTGAGATTAAGGGGTTCGTTACCCCTGTGATCTCAGATCAAGCCTTGTGGTTGCTAATATGATGACTATTGGAGGTTTAAATGGTCATTAACTTCAGAGCCCGTGAGATTAATCAAGGTGCGTGTAAACTGGTCCGGACATCCATGTTAATAATAATAATAAAAAATCAATGATATATCTTTATTGTAAATGGAATTATATCATAGAGTGAGCCATTAATTACATCAAATTAACAGTATAGGAATTCAATTAATTGTGTATATGTTTGGATTGAATTTAGAAAAATATTCACACCCCTGTAGACAACTCTAGTAGAGTAGAGTTGGTGCACAGGAGAACATGAGAAAAAGATAGTGCTGATGTCGATCGAAGATGCAGGCCGGAGGGAGGGAGGGAGCTTAACTGTCAACATGCCGAAAGGAAGGCTGTTCATGAAAGTGCATTTAATATCAAGGCCGAGGATGCCAACAAGAGATTACAACTTCAACTGGGCAATATTGATCAGTTTATTAATAATCCTGAAAGTATAAAACAAAGAATGCATGGGGCAATCTCTTTTTAATCGGATAATGCACTAGTTTAATGAGAATAAGCAACGCAAAATTAAAGCACGAAGAAAAATGACATGGGCTATCATTTTGCGTGGTCATGGAGGGCCTGCTCCTAGCTGGCCAGTCTTGGCAACCGAAGGCTCTCCTAAGTTATCATCAATCAAGGATATTACAGATGTATATATGTGCTTAGAGCAGATCTGTATGCACCAAAGCGGAGTTGGGCTTGTTCAGCATCGCAATCATCTGGGGCGGAACAACATAGGGATCAACAAATTTACTGTCGTAGATAAAGTAATGCGCTGGGGCATCGAAGAAAATTCCAGCGATCTTGCCACATGAAAGGAAGCTTGTGGTGTCGTCCCCATCCGTAACAATACAACTAACTCTGAACCTAAAGGGAAAAAAACTGTTCTTGAAGCCAATGAATTGATTATAGAAAGGAGAGTAATCTGAATAACAAATTGCATGTTTTGTGTTCTAACCCTGATGACACAAGTGCAGATTTTGTCGGTCCATGTTCAGTACAGCTAAAGCTGGTTGAGTTGCTGGAGAGTGTCTTGTTGCACTGTGAACAGCTCTCAAACCACCATCCTCGACAGGTGAATCGCATGCTCTGCATATTCAAATGAAAAGAAAAGAAAAGGCACATACAAGTTTGGAAAAATGTAACCAAAACAAAGTTGAATGCAATCTAGATAACAAGGAAAAACTATTCGAGAGAAGCAAAGAAAAACCTCATGCTGAAATGGATCCATACAAAGGATCTCTTTGATTGTCTTTCGGTTTTCATTGACTTGTTCATCAAGTGATATAACAACATGGAAAGATGGAGGGAGTTTTTGGATTTCAACTGGAAATTCACCACAGCTAATTAAAGAAAAATTAAGTTAGAGAAAACATTAATAACCCAAGAGAAAAAAAGGTATGTATTTAAAGTATTAAAAAATAAGAAATAATGACTCGCTTTGTCCTATTAGTCATGTATTAATATTTTATAATATCTTGTTTTTTGATGATAACAAAAAATGCTTGAATAAAATTAAGTTTAAACATCTTTTATATGAATATCACATCTACAAGCATATAGAATTGAATGAAGAAATCCATCAACAAGTCTAAGATGTAAAACAAGTAAAGGCTTAGCTATTAAGGATTCATTTTAGAGCTTATTGTTAAATCTTTATATCTTATTCAATAGCAAACTAAAATGAATTCACACACTTCACATTGCATGCATAAATAGGATTGATATGTATTTAATCGATTCAACTTTTACCAGGTTTGAAAATGCCAAAACTGGTTTTTAAGTTAAACCGTCGACCACTTAAGCATACCAAGTGAACCAGTCGACCACTGTCCATCCGTGATGGACACTTGGATATTTTTCAGGAATCGGTCGACCGAATGATATGGTCATTTGAATCGGTTAACCGTTTTAGGTTTCAGAGGCATTTTAACGACTAGTTTCTTTTGGAAACATATATGCACCTCTTTTTTATGCAAAATTAAGAAGATATTATAAACATACGTGATATAAAAGCTATTTCAAAAGAAAAACCAACTAGAAATCATCAATCCTAACATACTCTAAGTTTTGCTAAATTAAATCTTTATATTCTAGCACAAGAGTATAAAATCTCACACTTATTACCCTTACACACCTTCAATAGTCTTAAGTGCTATTGAGTAAGCTATAAAAATTATATTTTTCAATTGTATAATTTACTCTTTGAGAGAGTGAATCTTGTTGTAAACAAATCATAATTGTAAACACATAAGAGTTTGGATAAACTCTTGGCATTGGTGAGGTATTGTCACCAAGGGAAGAATCTTGAAGAGAAGACATCTTCAAGTGATGTAATTGCTTGGTGTGAATTCATCAAGGGTATTGTATTTTTCACTTGGATTAGTAAAAGAGTAAAATACTCAAGTATGGTTAGTACCTGACATTTGAATGTAGGCTTGCTGAACCACGTTAAAAATCAAGTTTGCAATCTCTCTTTCCTTATCTTTTTACTTTAAGCACTTAAGTATATTGTTGGTTATTGTGTTATATATGCTTAATATGATTATTTGCATTATTTGACATAATTAGTGGAACACCTAATTCACCCTTTTTAGGTGGTGTTGTTGCCTTAATATTAGAACAACATATCTGGGTTGAAATACTAGAGTGAAGCAGCAGTTCTAGTTAGATTTTGCTTCGCTTGCAAAGGAAGTTGAACAATAAAAGTAAAGAGGAAATGAAGCTTCTATAAACAAAAATGAAAAAAAAAAGTTAATGTCAAACCAGTGTTAAAAAGGTAGTAAAGCAAACCTCAAAATTTTATGACATGAAATCTAGCAAAAACAGCGATGATTGAAGACTCATGCATGCTTACAACAATGTCATCAAAGCTTCTAGCAACATCACCCCACATAGTGATACAAAGTTACTCCCCTCCAAATTAGAACAAAAAATGTTAAAGACATGTGAATTAATATAATTGAAAATCTAGAAATATAGTAATATTGACCTTCTATTTTAAAGGATAAACTCCCTCTTATCTTCAAGCCCTTGGCCATGAAATAGAACTTTTTTGATTGATTGGATTGCTGTGAGCCTACCGAGGACATCTACAAAAAATTTATCTTGTAAGTCGTGAGAAAGAGTATATGTTAAATCCTTATACAATGAATAGGAAAAGCAATTGAAATGAATACATGCTAGGATCCTTGATCCCTTTCTTTTAGCTAGAACATGTGAAAAATCAGTTAGATTAAAGAACTATTGTGGCACAGTAGATGTGATAGAAGCAAGTTGAGTTACTTTGGTGTAAGATTCCATGTAAAACCTCGAGAATAAAAATGAAAAAAGAGGATTTATAATTATAATAATAAATATAATAATAATTCATTTTATTATTATTATTATGAAAGGTATGAGAGGTGTGGCTCAAATTGTGAAAAAGATTAGAAATGGGGTCAAAGTGAAATTAAGAAGAAATGGGGCTATAAATACCCTATTTCTTCTCCTTGTAAAACGGTAGCATATACAATAAGGAAGGGGGATTTTCAGATTTATTCAATAAAAAATTTAAGAGAGAAACACCAAAACCTAGCAAATTTTACAAATTTTAGACAAGTGGTAGGAGGAAGACACCATTTAACAAGAGAAATTACAAGAATCAAGTATGGTAATTGTGAGGAGAAGGAGGTGGGTGGCCGACTACACAAGAGGAAAAGAGCAAAAAAATCTTCAATTAATTGAGAAGTGAAGTTTAGATTACCCTCAAGTAAAGAGTACGAAACTCAATCTCTTACGAATTAAGTTCAATTTGGCTTGAAATTGTGTAATTTTTCTTGAATTGAGAATTAGGGTTCTCAAACACAAATTAGAGGAAATGCAAGATTGTCTAAAATTAGACCAATTAGAGTGTTGTAAATTACCTTGGATGTGAAATTGTGTAATTACAAAAAAAAGAGGTTCAAAGTGGCCGGCCACTAGAGGGAAAATTAGAGGAGAAGAACTTATGATTTTTCTTATTTAGTTATGATGTGTTGGTGCAATGTGAATGATAACTAGAAAAGAAAAATTAATCACATAAGAAGAAGAAGGAACCCTTCCTTCCTTTGGGTCAAGTTTGGCCAAGGTGAGAATTGGTAGAGGGAGGGGGAGTTTTGAGATTTCGTATGAAAATTAGGAGTGATTTAGGTGTAATGGAAAGTTTCTAACAAAGGAAAATAAGATAACTTGATGTTATGGGAGTTGTGTAAATCAGTTGCGTACGTCATGAGGGGTGGAAAGGAGTTATGGGCCACACGTATGGCCTATAAAGTGTTTTTTAGGATAGTTGTGAAATGTAGGAAATTGTGGATGCAAAAATGTGTATGTGTTTTTAAAGTGGTTTTAAACCATCCTAAAAAAAAAAAGAGAGAAGAAGAAGACAAAATTAGTGTAAATGATCATGGGAGGTCATATTTAGAAGGGTTGCCATGCTTACAATGGTAGGATTAACTATCTTGAGAAAGAAAAGGGGAATGATGATAATTGGAGATGCATTTAATCCATTGACGAAAAACTAGGCAGATTCTTTGCCTAGATTTTCGAGAGGATTCGGGCTTGAAGATTATAAAACTCAGGGAGGGTTTCTTCATAGAAGTTGTAGCTTGGGGTGTTAGTTTTTTGAAAAATTTAACCCCACTTAATTTGGAGCTCTGAAACTTCATATATAGATAAAAATTAAAGGGGAGGTCGATCTGCCACCTCTGTTGGCAGATTCAGCCAAGTGGACAAAACAATGAAATCTAGCCATAGTAAGGGTGGAATTCATTTTCCCTCCCTATGTAAAATGTATAGCATCATGTCCTGACTTTCAAAAAGAAATAAACTATATTTGAAATTGAAATTGTGATGTTTGTTATGACTGCTAATGAACCGAAATCCTAAAGGATAATAATGGGAATGTAAATGTGAAAATTATGGTAAAAGAGAAATGAGTATTGTCGCCATTACTGTTATTATGTTGTGAAATGTGATTTAGTATGGAATAATGATGGGTACTTATGAATTCAGGAGGAACTATAGGAGAAGTACAACAATAATAAGGGAGCACGAGCCAAGCTTCTGTAGCAGGTATGTATTCTATATTCATACCATTTTTAAATAAGGAGAATCTTAGTAACCTATTTAATTGATGAATCTTGTGCTTATGTATGAAACTGAAGGAAAAAAGGATGAAAATGAAACAAATAGGGAATGTGAATTGGATTTGAGTTATGGGTCAAAATTGATGACGAGTAATGGTAGTAAGGAAAAATTCATAAAAATAAATCACTTCTTGGATTTGATTAGCCAATCCCAAACAGGGGAGGCTAATGATGTTAGTAAGTTTTACTAACATCAACATGACCATTATGGAGGATTGAGGAATATGGAACTTGATTAGCTATTTGGATTAAGAATAGTTAATGGTATCGATGGGTAACGTCGGTATCGATAAACTCATAGAACTTGATTATCTTTTCTAAGGTGAAAGCTAATGATGTCAAAAGTCCTTGGCATCGACATTCTCGAAAATATCTTAAGGTATTTATGGAACACTAATTAACTATTTCGGATTGGAAATAGTTAATGACATCGACAAGTTACATTGATATCAACATTTTCAAGGATTTGATTAGTCAATGCTGGTAGAGGCGACTAATGACACTAATAAAAGTCATTAGTGTCGGCATTGACCTCCTTATATTTGGGAAGAGGCGACATAATTGGTATTTCAAAAAAGAAAAAGAAAAGGGGGAAATAAGATTGATAATAATTACAAATAGGAATGTTGAACAATTCCAAAAATGATAAATGGAGACGGAACAAAAGAAAATTCAATGAGAATTTCAAGAAACTATGATTGTGCACCTTTGAGCATATGTTTATATTTATATGTATACGTGTTATGTGATTTCCTTTCTCTAATATATTTCTTTTAACATAATTGCCTTGAACATTATGTAATTGTAGGACCATCATATTCATGCCAGGAGTAACATTTTAGGTCCTCTAATCTTCTTTTGTATAATCTAGAAAATAAATGAATATTTGTAAACCCCGGAAAAAATAAAAGTTGCTTAAATTACAAACTAACTACATGAGAAACAAAAATGAAGAAATTCATGCATGGGTCAAATAAAAACAGGAATTTAGAATTTTTTGGATATAAATTTCCGGGCGAAATAATTCGAGATATTATAAATTAACCTGGTAATGTTGAGGGTTAGATTTAATTGAAGAAAATAAACTAAACTAAAAGTTGTGGAGTGAAATTATAAGAAATGAAAAGACGTATAACTTAATTATAAGAATAAAAAGATGTGAGGGGAGGGGGGCAAAAATAATACACTTAAAGAAAATAGAGTCTAAGTGCAAATAAGAGAAATTATTGAGTATAAATACTCCTCTCCTCATCAAAAATCTGCAGCAACTATAAGGAAATAAAAGAAGGAGTTTTTGTATCCATTATTGCAAATCAAGAGAGAAACCAAAATTTCAAGAAACCATCCAAGATTAAGGGTTTATAGATAGAATAAACACTTGGGGGCAAGGAATTAACAAGAAAAATTTGAACAAAAGAGGGAGGGTAATGTCGGCTATCCATAGGAAAAAGAGGGGTCGAAAATCTTCAACTGGTTGAAGATTGAAACCTTGATTCTTATCGGGTAAGATGTTCTAATCATGGTCCTATAAGTCGTTTCAAATTCAATTATGAATTGATGCCTTGATGTTGAATTAGAGATTATAGTTCTCAGACTTGAATTGGAAAAAATGTAATAGATGTTAAAATTAAGTTAATTCATGTGTTGTATATGATTGAGGGCATGAAACCATGATAATTTACCCAGAAAATGTAATTTGTGAATGTTATATGTGAATGGAAGGGGTGACGAATCTGGACAGGCTTTTCTCTTGATTTTCGATTAGATTTCGGGTAAGAGGATGAAGAAATTAGGATCAGGTTCCTTCATAGAAATTGTAGTTTTGGATGTTGACTAACTAAGAAAATTGGTCTTGCTCAATTTGGAGCTATAGAACTTCAGTTATGGGTTACCAACCGAGACTGGATCATGACAAACCTTGTAGGCTAGTAGGTCTGATTCGTTGATGAGCAATTTTAACTATCTTGAGGGTAGAACTGGGTTCTCCTTCCTCAGAGGACTTGTAGCCACGTGTCTTAGCTTTCCAATACGACCAACCTCGCTTGAAACGAAGTCCTAGAACTCCGGATATAGTTAAAAATTTGAGAAGAGGTCGGAATGCGACCTCTGCAGACAGTAACAATTCAAGACAGTAACGGTTGGACAATAACAGTCTAATGTCTAGATAGTAACAGCTCAAGACAATAACAGTATAAGTTTAGACAATAACGGTTCCATACAGTAATAGTTCAAGACATTAACAGTTCAAAACAATAGCATTTGGACAGTAATAGTTTAATGTCTATACAGTAAGGGTTCAATACAGTAACAATTCAAGACAGTAACGGTTGGATAGTAACAGTCTAAGGTCTAGACAATAACAGTTGGACAATAATAGTTTAAATATAAAGAAAGGAATGATAACTATGGCTGGACAAGAATGATAAATTAATGGGTGTAATGAGAAAAATGTAAAATATAAAGAAAAAATGATTGAAAGAAAGACTTATTAGCTGTTAATATGATTATTATAAAACATATCATTGAATGAGAAAAATTTATGAGATAAGCTTGTGCTTTCAAGAGGGACCACAGACTTGGTGCAACAACAGCAGCAGGGGAGCACGAGTAAAGCTTCTATTGCAGGTAGGTGATCCTCACTAAAATTTTTAGTTAAATTCAAGAATTAAATATTTTAATAATATGAGATGTGAATTTGCAAACGTTGGATATTATGTGAAAGGATGGAAATTGGTGTAATGATGTTATTTCGGATAGTATCTTGAATGTATGTGTGTTCAAGGTGAACTACCCTTGTGTGCATCGCCAAGTGTTGGGAGTACCACTGACAAAGAAAATATGAGAAGTGTAATATGTGTTTCGACCAGCATACATTTAGTGTATGTTAGGATCCCGGGCAAGGGGATCACCATGTTTTTTATTAGCATACATTTAATGAATGTTAGGGTCCCAGGAAAGGGGATCACCGTAATTTTTGACCAGCATACATTTAGTGTATGTTAGAATCCCGGTGTAAGGGGATCACCGTAATTTTTGACCAGCATACATTTAATATATGTTAGGATCCCGGGTAAGGGGATCTCCATATGTTAATGCTAATGGGATGATGATGATATCGATGAAATTGGTATTAGTAATGTGTGGGTGAGATAGTTGCAGTTGATTTTAATGGAATCTTAAATGGAAGTTAGAAATGAGAGATGAAACAATTTTCAGTATATGAATGAGAAGGAGTTCTAATGGAAACGAATAGGGAAAAGGAATATAATAAGAATACATATCTACTTTTTTAAAATTATTAAAAATTTGTGGTACTGTACCTATTGTGATATTCATATTTCAATAATATATATTTTGTTTCAAGACCATCACATGCACAACAAGAGTAGATGTTAGCTTTTATTCACTTTTTGTTATGTAGTCTAGGTTAGATGACCTTACATTTTGTAAACATGGAAACATTTATATATCTTAATTTGTATAATTAATGTTTAAACTTGATTAGATGAACTTAACTTTATAGTTTATATAACCATGTTCCATGTATGCGTATTTATATCTTTTATCCATCCATAATGATATTTGTTATATAATGTATATCATAAATATTATGGTTGATATGTATTATGATGTTTGTGGGATTGAGACTCAGGATGATTGGGTCGTGATTGAGTTAGGAGATACGGGTTATTAGAGGTGTAAACATGTTAAATGTCGATAACTTGAGACTTTCTGGTATAGGGGAAATCCCGTCGAAATTTTGGTAGACTTTAATATGAACACCATATATATATGTGTGTGTGTGTGTGTGTATATATATATATTAATTACTCTATTTTTCGGTTGACATGAGATTGTTGTTTTTATCCCGGATATGAAGATGTTACAATATTAATGTATTTTGTCTTAATGAATTATATGATTTGAAATGTAATAATACTTTGTATGTTTATTGTCGGAAGTAAATTGTACTACTTATACTTGTAAACTTAATGTTCGTTCACTTTTGTTTGTTTATGAATCAATGCATGTCTAGTGTAGAAGAAAAAAAATTGAAAAAATGAAATAATATGCTTGTGCCTATGAATAATTTTTTGTTGAGACTCACAATGATGGTGATATGGTTGAGAAATGAGTTTAAGATTTGTGCAGGGTAAATTATCGATAATTTGGGACCTTTCAAATCCCAATATGAAAGAGACTCTACCAAAATTTCAGTAAAAGTTTTGATAATTTCTAGTTATGTTTATTTTTTTTTAAAAAAATTCCTCATAAATTTCCTCATATGATTGATATGTTTAATTCTAGAAGCGGGAATGTTACATTCTAGGTCTATAATCACTTCATGGTATGCTAAAATGTTGGCATATCGATTCTCATATGTAAAAGCCCTTAACCTCGATGAAATCACCTTCAATTATGTTCAAACCAAAATATGTTGCATCCTTAGCCTTGGATGATCCTTGTATTGCCCTCTTTTATTGTGAAAAAAAAAGAAGAAGACAGGATTTGATGAATTGTTAAGAGGTTGGTCATTTGTTTAATATAGGCTAAACTTATGATCAACTGAAAATGTAACTAACGATAAATAAAGGGTAAAAGTATGCTAAATCAAGATTTTTTAAAGGTTTTATTAAAGTCAGCACATTTAGAATAATTTAATGGGAATCTAAATAGATTATTACAATTCTAAAAACATCATTCATAACATAAGGCCTGAATGTAGTAATCTAATGTTAGGAACCACCTCAAATCAAGAGAAAAAAAAAAAAATAGTGTAGTAAAGTTACAATAACCTAGCTAGTTGTCAAAGAAAAGACAGTTGAAGCTAGTTGTTTGCTCGTTTTATTTTGGCACCCAAACATGGCATGCCCTAGCTAAGATCAATGAATAAAAGTGATACTTCTAAATGCTTTTCAAAGGAATTTTAATCAATCTGCACAACCAGAAAAGATGTCAGGTGTATTATAAGTTAAAAACAAATTATTAATGTACAAAGATTCATCTATGAAGGCAATAAAATATGACAAATG
>Ga0325405_1001279_pt1 | contig 25459 bp, 16 predicted proteins | sample PopdelMetagenome_21_FD_205663 | JGI IMG/M metagenome (GOLD analysis project Ga0325405, IMG submission 205663) | Populus deltoides microbial communities from Bellville, Georgia, United States - Xylem-Control-R2 | ecosystem: Host-associated > Plants > Phyllosphere > Stem > Wood/Secondary xylem...
GACAAGCTATTGATTAATTTCAACAAACATGAGACACCCCAGCCTATTCAGAACCATTCCATCTTACTTACAACCAGTGCCAACACTTATGACCTTACAAAAATCCTCAGCAAGAAAAAGAAATGCAAACCTATAGTTACTATCCTAGAGTTATAGTCAGAAATTAAAACCCTTAAATAAGCCCAACAAAAAGACTCAGCCATATTACAACATTTCCTGTCCAAGTTATAAAGTCAGTTAGATTATAACTAGAAAACAACAAGAAGGTTAACTAGTATATAACAATATAAAAACAAGGGAACAACCTCCATATCAAAAAAAGATCCACAATACAACAAAACCAAATAGAAAATAAAAAAGTAGATGTTGGAGTAGAGTCATCAGAACTCTTCTAGAGCCTTGGAACTACAACAAGGGCCATGGATTTTTGTTTCTCTTGCTGACCCAAACTAGTGGTGGCAGCAACTCTGCTTTGAGTTAAATATTACCTTTTGGGAGGCTCCACACCAGCAGTATCACCTTATTCAGAAACATGTACAACTTTTGGGGTAGCGGATTGCTTAGAACCAAAATGCTCTGCTTCAACGAATTTGGTCCTTTTGCGACCAGGTGATTCATGTCTTGTTTCACCTGTTGTGGCAGCTTCAGTGGACATTAGATCAATTAGGGGATCTGCAAGAGGACCTTCACTATATGGTTGCTGCTTCTCTACAGCAACAGTCTCTACAGATGGACTGGAGTTGCTAGAGCAAGCAGGAGCTTCATGAGACCTTTTCTTACATTTTGAATTGATTCCTTTATTGCATGTAGAAATAGAATGCCCTAAGACTGTGCATTGCTTGCAAAAACGAGGAAGAGATTCATATATAACCTACTGAGATAGAGAGATGCCATTGGGCAAAACCATATTAACAAAAGTTGGCAAGTCTAAAAGCAGATCCACCTCAATAAGGACTTTAGCATACAAAAATCGGGTCATATTAGTAGTGGGAGCATCACAATGTATAGGTTTCCCAATCATACTAGCAAGCTTTAAAAGGCAGATTGGAGTCCGGTAGATTGAAGGTAAATTTGGGAATCTTACCCAAGTTGGCATTTTTATCATATCAATGGCTTGAAAATCAAAAAAATCTGGCATGACTTTCAAAATGAGAGGCCAGCCAAAAACATAATATGGACCTCCATCCAGAATATCCAGCATTTCCGTTTTAGAAGGGAAAGTAAAAATTAACCAGCCAGAATCATGCATAGTAAAATTGGCTTTATGTTTCTAGTTTTTGTTGATGAAATTTGATAGAGATGCAAAGCCTAGGAATTTCCCAGCAACATAACCAATCAAACAGAAATGCCACATATCAATGGGTTCTACAATATCAGTTTCCTTTAGATTACAGGATACTGAGGATGCATATTCAGGAAAATGTACAAGTGCGGGAGACTGTGAGTTAGAAGTACCTATTGGAGTGTTTGTGGTGGCACACCAGTGACTTCCAGAGGTAGTTTTGTATTTCGCCAGGAAGGGGGGAGAGGTAATGCCAACATAAGGGTTGACGCCAGAAAGACGAGTAGTAGAGAGGCCCCTTTTAAAAGCTGGTAAGGGAGGCGAGTTTATACTCGGTCCTGGGATGGGGTTGCCTAAACCCGGTTAGGAACCACCAGGTTTAGACCAGACCAAATGTTCACTTGATGAGATGCTAGGTCTGGTGCTACCAGATGAAACATCATTTCGTTCACAAGAAGCAGGAAAGGGTGATGATTGTGCAAAAGAACTGTTCTTCTACATGGCTTTGTTCCTGCTCTTCGAGGAAACCCTAACCCCGTGAGAGGAACCAGCTAAATCAGCGAAGACCACCCTAGTTCTAGGAGGGGTGAGAGCTTGAGAAGTGGACATAGGGTCTTGCTTAATAGGAGATCAACTACGAGACTGTGCCTTAGGCGTACAGGAAGCAGACGCTTGGTGGGATGCTAAAATCGCCATAAGCAGACCTTAGAATCAAATATTTGTTCTTTGATTTAGCCATTGTGTACAAAAAAAGAACGTCTAAAGAGTGGAGAACAAGAGAAGAAATCACTGCATAATGAGAGGAGAACAAACGCACACAGTGGTGCAAAAGCATGTAGACGGGAGATTCTTTCACTACAACCAAGAGCTTCTCTTTCTTTGATTGAGAGCTCATCACACTAGCAATTTTAGATAAACAAGTTGGAGACCAACACTTAAGGGGAATCTCCCGGATGTAGTGAGAGAAGCTCCCATTTGCGTAAGTTTACTTTCCTCTTATTGTGCAATGTTTTCTCTTCTTATTTCTCTGCCTTTAGTAGTCTCTTTTTCCTTTCTCTAAGTCACAACTCAATGGAAAAATCCAAGAACAAATCTTCGATTTTGTGGTTTGCTCAACAAGATTACAATCTTCAAACCTCTTGTCATTTATTCGCTTCACGTGTACCAAGGGCTCTGTCTCGCAATAGATCTCCTATCTCCTATCCAGCAAGACCCCCTATCTCTATCTTGAGCCTTCACCCCTCCTAGAACCAAGGTGGTCTTTGCAGATGTAGACGGCTTCTCTTGTAGGGTTAAGGTTTGCTCGAAGAGAAAAAAAAGGGACATGCAAAGGAACAAACATAATGCACTATCATCTTCCTCTTCTACCTCATGTGGATGAAATGATGGTTCTTCTGGCAGTAACAAACCGCACCTTTCCTCAAATGACCATTCGGTTGGGTCTAATCCTTGTGGTTCCTACCTAGGTATTGGTAACCTTAACGCAGGACTAAGCGTGAACCTTTCTCCCTTGCCAGCTTTTGGGTGCAGCCTCCCCACTTTTCGTTCTACTAGTGTCACCTCTCTAGTAGGTGATAACTCTTCCCCTTCTCTGATGAAAGGCAAGGCTCCTTCTGGAAGTCACCGGCGAGCCCCCTAATATCCCACCAGGTACTTCAAACACACAATCTCCCATATTAATGCATTTTCATAAATATGCATCTTCACCATCTTGTCACTTAAAGGAAACTGATATTGGAGAACCCATAGACATGTGGTAGTTCTGTTTAATCGGTTATGTTGCTGGGAAATTCCCAGGTTTTTCAACTCTTTTGAAATTCATTAGCAATTCCTGGAAACACAAAGCAAATTTTACTATGCATGACTCTGGCTGGCTAATTTTTGCTTTCTCCTCTAAACTAGAAATGCTTGATATTCTTGGTGACGGTCCCTACTTTGTCTTTGGTCAGCCTCTCATTCTGAAGGTCATGCTAGAATTCTTTGATTTCACAACTACTAATATGATGCATATGTCGATTTGGGTAAGATTTTCTAATTTACCTCTCAATTGCTGGTCTTCAATCTGCCTTTCAAAAATTGCTAGTATGACTGGGAAGCCTGTTCACTGTGATGTTCCTACTACCTCCATAACCCAGTTGTCATACGCTAGAATTCTTATAGAGGTTGACCTTCTGGTTGATCTGCCTACTTCTGTTAATATAGTCCTGCCCAATGGCTTACCTTTAACTCAGTAGGTAATGCATGAATCCCTACCTCGCTTCTGCAAACAATGCAGGGTTCTCGGGCATACAGTTTTTACTTGTAATAAAGGAACTTGTCATAAACGTAAGTAGAGGTCTCATGCAGCTCATGTTCGCTCTGGTTGTTCCAGCTCTTTTGCAGATACTATTGCTATTGAGAAATAACAACCATATAGCGAAGGCCTTCATGATGAACCATCCATTGATCCAATGTCTGCTGAAGTTGCCACAGTTGTGGAAGAGAGGCCTGTATCTCCTAGGCGTAAAAGGACAAAGCTAGTTGAAGCAGGATATTTTGGTGCTAAACATTCTGCTTCCCTAAATGTTGTGCATATTTCTAATGATCGAAATGTTATTGCAGATGTGGAGCCTCCTAAGAGGCAATACTTAACTCGTAGTAGAGTCGCTGCGGCCACTAACTTTAGTCAGTAAGAGAGACATGATAGACATCCAAAACCTCTGTTGCAGCTGATCCAAGGCCTCAAAGTAGCTCTGATGCTTCTGCTACCTCATCTTCTCTCTGATTTTCTCTTTTGGTTTCATTATATTTGTGGATCTTTATTTGTAAAGGAGCTTGTTTCCTCTGTTATCTTTTTGTGTATCTTGTAATGGATTTGTTGTGTTGTTCTTGATCCTGTGCTGATCAAGTCCTTGCTGCCCTTTGTTATGGTTCTGGTTTTTCTCTTGTTGTTTGTTAAGTCTGCTGCCCTTTATCATGATTCTTCTCAAGTGCTTTTTTCTGGCTTGTTGTTGTCTGTTCTCTATGTTAGTTCTTCTTGCTTGCTTTCCCTTCTGCCTTGTGCTAGGGTTAACCTGTTGCTTTGTGGTTGGTTTTGCTTTTTATGCAAGCTCTCTGCCTACTTGGTCTCTTTTTTCTTGTTTGCTTCCTCTTAGGCCTTGTGTTAGGGCTAGCCTATTGCTGTGCTGTTGGGTTTGCCATCTGTGCAGGGTTCCTACTTGTTTTCTTTTGGCTTTAGAAGTTGAGATTTGCTTGTTATTACTAGCTGTGTGTTGGATAGTTGTGCTGGTGTTGTTGGTTGGTTGTGCTGGTTCTGCTGGTTTTACTGCTTAGTATAGTTGTTTATGTGCCTGCTTCTTGTTTTGAAGTTGAGGCTAGCTTGTCGTATTGTTGCTGGTTAGTGCTGGTGCTTACCTGCTTGCCTCCTTAGTTGTTGGTTTTTTTTGTTGCTTTTGGTGCTGCTGGCTGATTGTTGTTTAGTTCAACAGTGTCCTTGCTTGTTCCTGGCTTTGTAGTTAAGGTTTGCTTGCTATAGTTTTGCTGGTTGCTTGCTATAGTGTTGCTGGTTGTGCTAGTGCATTGCCTTCTTGCTTCTCAGTTGTTGTTTCAGGACTATAGGTTAGCTTTTCCTGCTTCAGCTATAGTATAGCTGGGCAGTTTTGTTTATGGATGTTCTCAGCCTCTATGGGAGTTTGTTCCCATACTATATATAAGGGAGCATGGTTCCCTTTTTTCTGTTTATAACTGTATATTTTTTACTTGCTGGTTCTCCAACTCTATTTCATTTGATCTATAAATTTCTTATATTTGATAAAAAAAAATTAGGATAATGCACTAAGGATGGAGACTCACTCCAATCATTTACAGACAATTTACCTGGTAGGAAGCTAGTAGAGGCTCTACCATGGTCTTCAGAAGGGGCACTAACATCTATCGCGGGAAGCGGAATGCATGAAAAGTCAACACCAGACGAAAAGGGAACCCTAGAGGGATGAGGAGCTGAGGGACTCGGTTCAGGGCTAGGAGAGTGTCCACACCGAGAGTCAGAGGGAAAGGAAGAACCAACATCAGCATCCGAACAAGATTCAGTAGTCACTGGGTTAGGACCGAGGGAACCAGACCCAAATAGATGAGCACTGGAGGGATGCCCAAACTTAATGGCATCAGGACCAACCTCATCAAGCCCAAAAGAAGTAAGAGAAGGCGGTGCTTGAACAAGAGCTTGTGTATCCTGTATGTTGAGGTTTTTGCCCCCATTACGAGCCCTAATGCCACGATAAGGACCAGACGCTCCTTCAGTGTCAACACTAGTACGAGCTGGCAAGGGTGAGGCTAGGGCATGGATCAACTTGTCCTGCATGACATAATATTTGCCCCGATTTTGAGCCCTAACTTCATGAGAGGAACCAGCCGAAGGTCGAAAAGAATGTAAATGACAGTCGTGCTGAACAAAACAAAGAAATGAAGCTTTCTTCTTTGATTTTTCCATAGGAACTAGAATGTTTCAAGAGACCTACACAGAGAGGGACAACAGTCACTTTTGAAATACAAGAAAGAGACGAAACGCAGCCACCGAGAAAAGAAACACTACACAGTAAAAAGGAACCTTCTCTCTCTAACCGAGAGCTTCTCTCACTACAACTTTTTTTCTACTGAGAGCTTTTAATGGAGGACATCTTTAATGATACCGGTGGAATATGTTGGTTCAGTATGGTGTTCTTTGAGGTTAAAATATTTAAATTTTACTGAACCCGTAATTTCAAGGATAGCCATGTAATAAGCATGGGTTTTGTAGTGTCCCAAGGTTTGAAGTACTACCCTAAAGGAAAAAAATTTGCAGTTGTTACAACAGGATCAGAATGGTAAAATCCATTTTCAAAAATTTTGAAAATTGATTTTGATGAAATATTCAGATTTTTGTTTTGAAAATGTTTTCATGAAATTGGTTTGGGATAATGAAAGATTTGCAAATTGAAGCAGAGGTTTTTTAGAAGACTTTGCTTGGATTTTTTAAATCAATTTAGAAGTTTTACCTGATTAAGAGGATTCATCCTCTTGAGAGGACTTCTGGCTGAAAGTTTGTAAGGCCAAAAGTAATTCTGAAGATTTGGATAGAGTTTCTACAAAATTTTATACTTTGTCACTTTGTATTGCTGGAGGATTTGTTGCTTTTTCTTTAGCAATAACTATATCATACCAAGAAGTTACTAGTTTTGTAGAAGATATGGTAAAAGCCTCAAGTTTTGGAGTGCTTTGGGTTTTTTATGGTTTTGTAGGTGCTGATTGAGGGGCTTTGCCCTTATCTTTGGACTTGGGAGGCATCAAAACCTGTTTTGGAGAAATTCACGATTTAGAAAGTCAGGAATGGAATTTGTATCTCCTTTTATATACTCAATATCAAAATAAAAAATACTTAATATAGCTTGTCATCGAGCAAAAATCTGTTTTGAAGCAATATTTTGATCTTTTTGTATAACTTCTATAATAGATTTGCAATCAATACGTAAAATAAATTTATGGTTTAATAAGTCACTTTGAAATTTTATAATACATAGAACAATTGAAAGAATTATTTCTTGATGGTAGAGTAATTCTTTTGATAGTCATTCCAATAGGCAGAAGTAAATCAAAGAATTTGCTCTTTGGAATTTTAAACTTGCTTAAGAATACCCCCGTACCTTTTTTTCTCCCGATAGAAATCAAACAAATCCTTCCTCTTAACCATGGTGTTGCTGTCCTCCCTGTCCACCACCACGGTAGCACCACAAGCGGCGAAAAATTACCTCTCCTCATCGCCAACCACCAACAACAAGGTTTACCATGTACGTCGACCAACCTTAACCATCATGACAGCAATGACAACCTAGCCACCAACAATGACTCGATCCAATAGCCACCAACAACGATTATGTCCCTCTTCTAGCTAAAACAACCCCTTTCTCTTACAATTGTTATATCTTAAGAAACTTGAGTAGGTGAAACAATGGTTTGGATCTAAGAACGAGGGAAGGTGAAAAATCCAAGAAACGAGAGAGAAAGATATGTTGTCTGCTTTTTTGTTTGTGGGTTTTAAGTAATAATTTATATGAGGGTAAAATGGACATTTCACCAGATTTGGAATTCTACATTAACCTCGAGGCAAAGAGTATTGTTTTAAATTATAAAGGAAAAGTGTAATTCATAAAAAATGATAGGATGTTAAATGTAATTTTCCCATATATAAATTATAGATGTTGTGGTGTTGTTATGGAAATTAAGTATGTGGACATGTCGTGTCACTGGTTTGTGAAAGATTAATTGTTATGATTAGGAAAATTGAAATAGACTTATTGGTTGAGCATACGATTGTCATGTATGGAAGTTTAAGATTTTATAAATAGTAAGCAGAATTGTTGAATTGAATTGTTGTTGTCTTGGATATTGAAAGTCATATGTTCAAAAAATAACTTGGTGGAATTATGATTAAATTGTGAGTTTTTGTTAAAATTGGTTAAATCATTGGTTTAGTAAATTAAAAGGAAAAAGAAAAGAGAAAAGTGATCTTGGTTATGGTGATGTATTGGTATTTTGTATGCATAATTGTAAATGAGAAAAAGATGAGATTGAATTAATATGAGAAATGTAATGTTTAAGTATCCAAGTTAAAAACATGCATGAAAAATTAATTAATTTTATGTTGAGCTAAGTTGTTAGCCTAGTTGATTTTGAAAATAATATAATTAGGACTTAAAATAAAAAGGATGGCATGGAATTAAGTTATCTTCTCTTATCTCTTTACTTTAAATACTCTAATTATATTGTTGGTTATTGTATTTACTTGATATAATTTGCATTAATTGTTGAATTTAGTGATACATCTAATTCATCCCTTTCTTAGGTGTTAAGTTGCCTTAATCCTTGAACAACAGACTCCTTTTGATTATTGCTAGTTGAGCTACTAGCTAATTAATTGTAGTTTTTTATTCGTTATAATTAAAGAGTTAGGGTTTTTCATCCAATAACTTTGGTTTCTTGATTCATGCAGTCATTGGGTTTGGTGTTTATTAATCTGATTTTAAATTTCTTGGATTATTTCTATCTTGTTAGTGGATTATAAAATTCTTACCCTTCAGGTTTGCATCAATCTTCCTTTTAATATAGCCCCCGCTCTGTCATATAAAAAAAACTACTTTTTCTCAATCCACAAATACTCGATCTCTTCTCAAACCATAACAATTCATATTTTGCCTAGAAAAACTAGCCTACTAACCCGATTTTAATAGCCAAAACCACCTGGATCATAACCATAAAACACTTGAAATCATAACCCATAATAATCCAATTATCACAACTTCTATTTCCCAGAAAAAAAACCCATTGTTTTTCTATTGTCTATGCAGGTCCCAACAGTAGCACATGAAGAGCACTCACCGCCACCAACCTCATTGCCAATCGACTAATGCGTGAAACGTACATTTTGACACTATTTCACCTTGATCCAGCCTATTTTGGTCGATTTTGAAAGCTCTAAAAGGTCATTCTTGGATACAAAATGAATTTTTAATTTTTGGCTTTGTATAATTATAATGTGAACTGGTGTGTCAATAATTGGTTTTCATGTGTTTATCTTGTGTGTGCATAATATACTAATGATCTATTATGTAGATATTTGGTTTTCATGTGTTGATGATCATGTATGAAGATTTTTTTTTAATTGTCATGTGTTAATAATTTTTTGTTTAATGATTTAAATTTTCTAATGTGGATGCATTTTAAGTGTAAAGGTTGTTATTTTTTGGTTTCCAATTATTTTTTAAAATATGTGGTAGGAATATTTTTCATAAACCTATATATAAATATTTGTGTTACTGGGTTTTATCATCAAATCATCGACCTATTAGCAGCATGATCACTAAACAAGTCTTGTCAATTGGACATTGAAACTTAGTCTTAATTTTTTTTTAATTTATGTTTAATATATGGGTAGTATGATTCTTAAAAAGGTTTTATTCTTTGAAAGTTGAAAAATCAACATGTTTTCAAAGTTATACTTATACATTGTTTTTTGAAATATGAATATGCTTTGTAAGTTGAAAGATTTTGATTTACTTTTTTATTATACAATAAACTATTATTCTACTAACGGGGTCACTCTCATAGTGACAACATTTGTTTCCTTAAAAACAATATATGTCATATGAATTTTATCTTTATTTATAAATATTTATGTCATTTTGTGTCATTTTGTTTTTATCAATGTGTGCAAGTTTTTGTTTATAATTTTTCATGTGTTAAGTAGTATCCCAACATTATGAGTTGAGACCTTCAGACCCATTTTGAACATAACCTAAGAAACAGGTCAAAGTCCAAACTCGCTAGTACCATCATCTCGGGTCCAACACTCGTATTCTAGAAGTGAGAATCGAGTCTTATTGCCAGCCCGCGTTCTAAATAATTGTCTTATGTTTTGTTAGGCTTTTTTTTATTAACAAATATGCATATACTAGTTTAGACAAACCTTAGCAAAAAAATAAAAAATATATTTATCATTATAAACAAGCAACAACCAAACTTATCGATAGGATATGTATAGTGATTATCTCTCATATTACATAATTAATCTTTTACCTAAAACCTCTGAAAATCAAAGTTGTCAATTCTATTGCGGTTGGTGTTTTGTTTTTCTTCTTGGAATGATAAATTTTGGTTTGAAAGCATTTTAGCATTTCATTTCGAGATCCTATAATAATGTGTGTATATGATTCAAAATATTAATACATAAATGATTCCAATTTAAATATAAAGATAAATTAACTTCAAATTATACAATACAAACACAATGTCAATTATTTAACTATAATTTCAAAATTTAAAACAGTCCTAAATAATCAAGAGTCAAGATTAAGAAGTAATTCAACATGAATAAAATGCCAAAATATTAAGAAATTAAAAGGTTTTAATACAAAAAAAAAAAGAGAATAGAAACGCCATCTTCATCATTAATATAAAAATAAGGGTGTAGATCTTGTGGTGGTATGTAGGGACTAACAATCGTGTGATTGAGTAGCAATCCCTTCCATGGCTTGTGTGAACTACATGGTTGTTTTATGTGGTCACTTTTGTGAATGTAGTTGACAAATCTACACATGGTGATATGGTTTGTAGACTTGTGGAATATTTCTGTCTTCTGCAAGGCAATCTGCTTGATGGAAATTGCTGAGATTTCAAATATAACGGTGCAACCAGCGTTATCAGGGTTCTTGCTTTCTCATGCTCGTGGGAAACTTCTTATAATGGTGGAACTCTATTATATACTTAGTTCTTACACAGAAATTGTGGATCGATCCTGTGCAGACAAACAGCTTTTGCCTTTTCTTTCTTTTTTTTTTGGTGGTTGAGCAACGGAACTGGGAAACCATTCGCAAGATACAGCAGATATTGTCCGGGATTGTTTCTTGATATAACTAGGGAAAATGATGCACAATTGTTTCAATTTAGTTAATTTTGTATTTGGAAGCTGAGTTGCTAAAATCTTCTGTTGCCATTGAGTAATTACGTGTTTGGCTTAATTTTACCTGGAAATTGATCTTTTTGTGTGGCTTTAATTATTTTTGTCATTGAAATTCAGATGTTATTCATGCTTGAATGGTGCACGCCCAGTACCCTCCTATGGCACCCTTGGTATAGACTGATTCGGTAATGTGCAGGAGCGATGCAGTATGGTTGCTTTGCTGAGCAACTGAGTCTGAGAAGAGTGACTTCCTGCTTTAAAGTCAGTTTCGACGAAACGAATGAAATAAACCCGGAATATCTCAACAAAAATTTGGGCAAAAATCCAAGGCGATGCAATCTAGAATGAAATACAATTTGTTTCATACAATATGTCAAAACCATTGACTCCATTAAAAACACTCATCACCTACATCCTTCAACAAGATTGTAAGTCCCAAGCCTAGCCAGCCACTTTTCAATACATGAAGCCTTTCAAAGTTAGACATAGTCGTGCTAACCAGAGAAATGGGGTTCTCGACAACTACAAGTTTGAAATCATTGATATCGCGCCTTTGCCAAACAATAAAAATTCTATTTTCATTCCATAAGTCACCAGGAACTTACATGAGATTCAACTGAAAAGAAACTCATTGTAAGAAAATTCAAAGCCAATTAATTATTGCAGGTGGTCATAACACATGCTTAAGACAACTTCTAAAGTACAACAAATCCAATTCTGTAAAACTCTGTTGTCCACTTCACAATCTGGATCTACAAAGAAATCCTGTGGTGACTTGAATCTAAAAGATGATGGGATTACAAAAATTACACTGGGAAAGCTCGTGCCTTGTACATACAAATGTATGCCATATGCCAATCACCTATAGATCAAAGGATAGAAATACTTAGAAAAGGAATAATAAAAACAGTTTTTTTCTTTATGAATAGAATGGCAGTTGCTAACAGGAATGTCACAAGGAAAATAAGCAAGAAAAAGTATGGAAAATTTTTCCACCACACAAGTTCATTTCATTCAGGCTAGCTTACCTCCTCCAGAGAGCTTAGTTATATCTTCCTCTCGTTGTGGAATAGGATTATCATCATCATACTCAATCCATTTCCCTGGGATGAACATTGAGCACGCATCAGTTGAAAAATTGGGGTTGATCCAAATACACTGACAAAACACTGACAAACTTGACAGAGAACTTACCACTTTCTTGCTTGACCCATGCAACATAATGCCCTGAATCAGCACTCCTTCCCTTATGGGTAAGCACAGCAACCAAATCATATATTCCAGTTAAATGTGATTCTTTGTCTGAAGAACCACCTGGGGCATAAAGCAAGAACATTAAAGAGCATGAACTTTCATGGAGGCACCAGCAGTGCAACCTCAAGTATTAGAACATGAAACTGTATGCATTCCCCAGGGAAGACAACTTTGGGAGAGGAAAGTAGCAAAATAAAAATCAGTCATTTACACCTTAATTTAATGAATATAATCAGTTTCCTGTATATTTAGCATCTCCAAAAATACATGCAGTATTGGTAGAATTAACTTTGAAAAATCAAATACAATGAAGGCTGCTATATCCTCTTATATGCACAATAAGCCATCACTTGGCCCAAAGTCTTTCACAAAATCCAGGAAGCACACCCAGAGACAACAGTAACACACATTATCAATTCATTGTTGGAAGTCAAACACAAAGCATCTACAGGAGACCCTCAATATAAAAAATTAAAATACCAAAAAGAGAAGCTTCAATCATGAGCAGGAGAAATTTAGAAGTTTTTACCTTCTCCAGAGGTAGAATTTGATGATTTTACACTCTCATTTGATGGTCCCTAAACAGGGAAAAAAAAAAAGGTAAGATATACCAAGCATTTTCATTGGGCTTGTCTATTCATATATGCATTCAAATCTCAAGCATCTACTAACCTCCACATCAGTCATCTTGGCATCATTGTCCTTTGAGCTAGAGCTCTTCACCTTGGCTTTCAAACCAGCCTTTTTACCCTCCTCATCTCTAAAAATCTGTATTATGAGATTTTAAGAACAATCATAACCATCACCTAAACTTATGCACCCTTAGATACTTGCGGAACTCCACCAAAACAAAAGGCTAAAATATACCTGGCGAGGTGCTTCTAAATTTTTGCGAAGATCATCTGAGCAAAAATCGTATACATCCAGTTGCAATGGGTAATCCACTTTCTAAGAAAGACAGTTATTTTAAAAAGGATATATCAACACAAATATTAAAAACTACAGATTTTACTATTTTTTTGGGCAAGCAGAGCATTCAATCCCTTAAATTAAACAAGCTTTTTCACAACCACAGAAACAGAACAGAACTTTTGAAGTCAGTTCTCATGGGTAACAGAAAGAAGAAAAGAAACCACTATTACCCGTAAAATCTTAGCCTTTTGATTTGATTCCCTCTTCCAGAAAAAACGAACAAACTGAACAGTTAGGTACCTAGAAATCAAATATGTGCAGTCAGAAATTCATTATTTTAAGAGGAAATTTTTACAACTGAAAAATAAAGTATTAGCAGGAAAAAAAATAAAAGGGATCCACACTGAAGAAGAAAAATAGTAAATTAACATCTCAAATCCTCACAAAAGTCAAGCAATGAGTACGAAGATCCTCATATTACTTGGATCCTGTGATTGAGATTCAAATGGTTTTAACTTATAAATTCAAAAGTAATAAAAAGGGAGAGAGCCAGGAATGTTGTCACCTTGGCAGGGCATTAATACAGGACTCTTTCAGGTAAATTGCACTACGGCCCAAGGAAGGAGAAGCCTTCTCCAATTCAGACTTCAAACCCTATAAACAGTAAGATTAATGATAACGTAATTTTCATGTAATTTTGAACCATGCACACATGCACAAAAAAATGCATGTACGATGAAACACACATTATTTATACATTGCAGAGTAGAAAGTGATAGGTGGTGAATCTAGTGATGCCATATAATACAACAGACCAAGTGGTGAAATTGGCTCAGAACAGAAAGCGAGTTTTATGAAAAGAACCAGAGAAATCAGCTATATTAGCTGCATTTACAGGTTCGCTACTAACTTTGGAATCATTAGCCACTGGTTGATAAAAAGCATTTCCATTTATTTTTATTTAAGCATCTAAATAATAGTCCATTGTAAGAATTGTTAGACGGCCATTATAAGAGTTCTACCAATTATTTTAGAATTTACAAAGATCTCAATTATCAAGAACCTGGTGCTTCCAAATGGTTGCATCATCTACTAAAATCCAGTTATTTTGACTTTCAGATGATAAGCCAGTCATCATAATCACGAAGAATTCCTCAACAATAAGGTTATACAACTACAAATGCAAGCACAAACAATGGCTATGAAGCTTTTGTGGCCAGTTTGGTGTATGATCATGCAGAATGGCACAAGAAAAACCAGATAGCCAACCCAACTAATTTGGGATTGAGGCTTGCTCGTTGTTGTGTTATATTTGCCATGGTGGGAGACTGGAACTAAAATGTTATAAATCATCTATGGAAGACAAACCTTAGTTAGGGACCAGAAGATTGGCATGCAGAAATTATGCAAGAGAGAACTGAAAAGGCAATGGCCTAAACTTGAGAAGGTACTGTTGTTATTTATCAATAAGTAGAATATTCTATAGTCATACCCTCCAACACATGGACAATTACCATTTAATGTTATAACAGTTCCCAACAAAGTAACGTTATAGTTGGTAAAGACAAGTAGCAAGGATGAAGCAAGAAATTTTGCTTGAATTAGAGGATTAACATATCAATAATTTAACATTTCAAGCGTGTTTTTGCTGCTCATTTTGTAAGACTATATATAAGTGTTCTTCCAAAGACATGGATTATTTTATCTTTGAAAAATATTTTTGAAGAATAGTAATATTCAATTATAAGTTTCCATGCCATTATGAGCAGATGCAATTGGCTTCTACGGTTGATTCAATTTAAATAGGATGAAATATTGTATTTAACTCGGATCTTTCAATTGTTGAATTTCTTTTTTTCTTTTTCTGGGTACATATGATCAGGGGTAAAACGAGTTGCTTAAAGTTTTGGGGGGATGGCTCTACACTTACATTTGGGTCTGTTCAATTGAGATACAGAGAAGTGGAATCAAATTCATTGTGCAAAGGCATCCATAAGAGACAAATGATTATCAAGATCTAGTCAAGTGCGAGCACAAACCAGACTACTGCAAAGGAATGCATAAATCATTCAACACAATAAAATCAAGTAAAAGGAAAAGAATGGAATCCTGATAAAAGAATAATTAGCAAATCTTACATGCTTCAGTCCTTCATGCAAATGGTTCACCTCTTGAGATATGTGGCACTTCAGTGAGTAAACTGATTCTGTCTCTGAGCTTTCTTCACCACTTTCTTGGCAATGTACCCTAGCAACCCAATATTATATACAGAATTTGTCAAAGGTTGTTGTCCTTGGCAAAATGGAAACACTCATAATCATTTAAAAAACATCAACAGCAATCCAACAGTAAATAGAAGATTAGAAATTCTAATACTAATTCTTTTGCTTCATGTAACATTAGCTATAATCCAACTGCTAAGGAAAAGAAGTTGAAGATATCCACCTGCTTACAAGTTCAATGCCAAAAAGTTCCTTAATTGTATCTGGATTTTGACTGCAAAGTTAGAAGATTAAATCAATAAGTTGAATATCAGTGGCAGGAAGCTAGCATTCTGAATAAGCAACAATATCTAAACCAATAAGTTCTACATAGGACATTATACTTGAACAAAAACAATCTCCAATGAAAGTTTTAGCCATACTCCAAACTGCAACGGAGTAAAAGTTTTGAGGACATCAATTATATAGCAATGCATGCTTCTATGGTCTATGAAGCTAAATCAACCAATACATGTGCATAAACACAAACCAAATTACCTGGGACTCGGTGATCTAAGTGACTGTGAGAGGGTGTATAAAAGCTGTGTCCAACATTCTTCAGCATCCTGTATATCTCAAAATGTAGAGACCAATATTACAACAAATTATATTAATACAACTGCTATGACAGGCATATTGATTTTTTGAAAAACCTGCTGCATGTAGACTCCATTATGCAACTGGCCAAATTGTGGATACTTTTTGCGCAATACCTGCAAAAGTAAATGGGAAGAGTAAAATGTGGTATTCCATTTCCCCCAATTTCCAAACAATCAAAGTGCAATACAGCAACTACTGTAAATTCAAGGTATGCCAAAATTCAAATATAGGCTTATTGTGGTAAACATCAATTGACAGACTGCAAAACTGAAAACCTAATTATGACAATAATGTGTAAGAATTTGCAACATTACAGGCAAATAGTTTTGTATGCCATTAGGAACTAAACCTAGGCATGCCAATACTGTGTAAAAGAATTTTACAGAATTCACCAGAGGAAGATTTTTGCACGACATTAAGCATGGAATGGCTAATGTGAAAGTCCTAATCGATCAATAAGATCAACATTAACATCCATAAATCAGTGTTCTTTGCCTCTACAACATGCTAGTATCTGGAATACATTTCTTCAGCACAAATTAGTAAAACTTCACATACATGACAACTTGTTAAGAACTAAATGTGTAAGAGTTTGCGACATTACAAATAAATAGTTTTGTATGCCATTAGGAACTAAACTTAAGCATGCCAATACTGTGTAAAAGCATTTTACAGAATTCACCAAAGGGGAAGATTTTTGCACAACATTAAGCATGGAATGGCTAATGTGAAAGTCCTAATCAATTAGATCAACATTAACATCCATAAATCAGTGTTCTTTGCTGCTACAACATGCTAGTATCTAGAATACATTTCTTCAGCTCATATTAGTAAGACTTCACATATGTGAGAGCTTGTTACATGATAATATGTTTAAAAAGGAGCATCCAACATTTATTAGTAGGAGTTCATCCCATTTATATTGCTAAAAGATTCCCAAATAGCACACATCAAAAAATGCCGCAAATAAGGCAGGAGCGGAGCACAAACCATCCAGAACTGCATAGGCGCCACAGGCTTGACACTTTTATCGAGTTCATTAAATAGTTCTCGAGTTGCAGCTGTCAGCATATGAGATGTCTGATCCAGATCACTGCTTTTTTGAGATGGATAGCTGACCAAATTTCACATTGATAACAGTATTTCAGTAAAAAAAAGGTGCACTTTTGATCTGCAACTTGAAACTAGTTTCTGAGACATTCAAAAAGTAAGAGAATTCACTTGGATAAAGCAGACTTCAACTCTGGAACAGAATGTAAGCATTGTACTGTTGAGTTCATGTAGCAAGTGTTCCCTAGATTAAAGAGGCCAGCAGTGTGGCCCTATCAGCAGAAACAAATTTAGCAAAATACTAGCATTAGAGTGAAACAAGAATATTACATGAGAAAATATCATTAAAATAAAAACAAAAGTTTTTCACAATAAACTTGAAGTCCATGAAATGGAAAGCACTACTTTTAAACTGCACAACTTCAAAGATATAAGATCACAAATAGAAAAAACATGCAAAGCAAAAAAGCATCGTTGAGAAATATCTGGTGACATAAAAATGAGGGAAGAAAGAAAATAAATATACAGTACTAGATATTCACTGGACATTGCATGATCCAGTGTTTCACTTTTCCTTTCAACCAGGACAATGGCATTCAAACTGAAAGTCAATCAAAGGTTTGTACAGGATGCATAAACAAGGGTCATAAATTCTATGCTTCATCCATTGGATGAAAATGGACCTTGCAAACACAGAGGCAATGAAAATGGACATGCTAATCACAATAAGAGCCATAGCCTTCCTATAAGGATTATCTGTGTGCGTGTGCCATTGATGAATGAATTTACAGGCATATTCCAAATAAGATATGAGCCCTATTCTGATCATTAATCTCTCCTCTCTTTTTTTCTATTCTTTTTGTTGATATTATTTCAGAGCAGCTAGAAGATCTTTTCTGCATTGCCATCCTCTCCACTTTCACTTTTCCCTGTTCTTTGGTGAGCAACACTGCAACTTACACAGTTTGGTAGCAAATCAAAAGCACAACATATGATTAGTATAAAGCCACACACTGATAAATACTGGCTTAGGAATGGAGATGAAGCATTCAACTAGGCCAAGCTTAGCCAAAGGTGCAAACGGTAAACCATTGCTTTTCTTGGACCATGAAAGCATGGCTTAATTAGTCATTTACCAGTCAAGGCTCAGCTCGTGCAGCAATTATCTGCTTGCTTGGAATTATCACAAGTCTCAAAGAAAGAAACAACAACAGATTGAATTTTAGGATGAATAGGCCTGGTAAGAATATTAGAATAAGCAAGTTCTTCATGTCCAATAAATAATTACTATTAAGAAGAGCTTTAAAAGGAAATGCAGACAGGTCCATGTCACATTTCAGTGGATCCTACAATCCAGGAGCTTGTTTGATACTACAGAATAAAGGAGAGAACAAAGGAGAAGGTAGAAACAATTGGAGAAAAGAATGAACATCTGTGCTTAATTAGTATGTGCAGTAAGTATCTCTATAATCAACCACTTGTATGAAAGGCTCATGTTGACTTCAGAACCTAATCATTTGGAAGCTGTTTCATCAACCTCCATTAAGTTATCCAAAAAAAATAAAAGAAAAATTATTAATGCCTTAAAAGGTGAAAGTTAATAAATTTCATTTGTCAGCAGTATATAAATTCTGATATGTCAATTTTCTACATCGATTAGCAGGTTGTATGTGAAGTGGCATGCCATGAATTCACAAGTCATGTCGAGAAGAAGAGGGTTGAAGAAAAATACCAGAGCAACCACTTGTTCTTCTTCTGGAAGATCTTCCATAAAAATAGGGCCTTTCTCTGGGGCCTTCACAATCTCATCAGCAGTGCCCATCATCATCATTTTTTGTCCCTAGAAAAATGTTTAAGTTGATACACCATTATTTACATCATGTTACACAAGAATAAGAGTTGTGTAGTTGCGAAATAGTCATAAAGACCCTTACCTCCTTCACTCCTACCGTTGCCCAATCAGCATCATCCTGCATTGTTAATCAATGAAGTTAAAGCAGGCACTGTTCAATTTTACCAAAAGACAACAGATTCCTAATAACACCTACAAAGTGACCATTAAAATGTCAAGAACCACGTAGACCACAAAGTGACCATTAAAATGTCATGAACCACATAGACCACAGCAAGCAATTAATTAACATATTCTGGTACATTTAGAAGAACATCTATTTACCTTCAACAAACCACCCTTAACCATGATCTTCTGCCTCTCGGGGGGCACTCCAGTCAAATCATACAGCTGGCATTTGAAAACATAAGGGGGCTGGCTTGTGTCAATTTCCACTTTTGGAAACACCTCCTTTAGCCATTTTACACTCACTGAGCCAATGCATTGAAAAACAAATGAAAATGATAGCAGAAAAGGTACAGCTCAGATTTTGCACTGAACTTGAGACATTCTACAGATGAATTAAAAGACACAGGAAAACAGAGTGCACATTGTAACCATGATAACATTCAAAACCTGGAACCCCAAATGAATTGAATGTTTGCTAAGTCTCGATCTCAAGCTACTTGAAGTTTGCTAAGTGGGTCCTTCTCTTGCATTTTCTTTTGTTTAAAAATCCAAAATTTCTATAAGCTTCTTCTAGTTTGAACCTCAAATTTTTCAACAATCCTACAGCCAGTTTTCTGGCACCTTTCCACAACAAACCCTAATCACTTATTACCAATGTAACCCAGAAAATAATGAAATATTAAAAAGAGTTTCAAGATTCTCATAACTTAGCAAAAAAAAAAATTACTTGATTGCTTTAATCAATTTATAGCTATCTTAGATATTCTTTGTTTCTCTCTACACAAATATCATAAGACTAATACAGTCATGATTAGAACACAATAATAAAACGAACCAGATAATAAATGACACTAAGTTTTACAAATCTTTCATCAACAAAACCCGATATTCAGCGATAACCCACTTCATAAAATTCAAAAATAAACCCCGAAAATTTAAAACAACAAAAAATCGAAGCTTTGCAATGATGGGTTTTTTGAACAAAATACCTGTCAACATGGTTGATGGGTTTTTGATGGTGTTTACTTTTTCAAATTTTTCTTTTATTTTCGAGTTTGCTTGAGCAGAAGGAAAACTCTCAGCTTCGTGAATTTTAAGGGTTTCATTTCTTGGATTTACTTGCTTGTTTTGCTTTTAGGAAGGAGATTTCGGGTCTGGATTCAAATCCGGGTTTCATTTCGATCCACATCCACTTTAGGTCCGAACTAGATCACTAGTCAGTCCTACGAGTCAAATTCATTTTTTCAATATAAAAAAGGTGTCCAAACATTATCAATATGTTTTCTAATAAAAAATAATTATTAAATTAAAATATAATATAATATATATTGAATAATATTTAATATGAATCTCATAAATATAAATATTCAAAAATTAACAATGAATTACTTCTCAAAATAGTTAAATTCAAATTTTTGAGCTGGATATAATAATAACTTGTATCGAAATATTAAAACTATAAATAACAAAAAAAAATCACTTGATACGTATAAAAAGATGTGAATAAGTAATATAAAATACCCATGAAACTTGATTAATTCTTCGATAAATAAGAGTAATTCAATAAAAAAACAAAAAAGGATGAACAAAATTTCATGCATACAATAATAATTGTTGGAACAAAAAATATCCTTAAAAAGCCATAAATACAACTTAAATAATCTTATTTATAATAGGAAAAAAATATCCTAAACAATGATGGAAAAATAATAAAAGAGATAAAAAAATAGAAAAAAAATCTTAAATCACTTAAGAAACTAATTGAATTCTCGCTCATTAGCTTCTAGATCTTACCGCAAGGCCTTCTAAATATTCGATTGACTTGATATTTTAACCTAATACAAAGCAAGATCTTTGGAATCTTCTGGTACAATTTCAGCTCGATCTAACAGTCAGATAAAAAAATATGATTGTTAGCATAAAATTATGTATTAGAAAAAAGAGTCTTTAATTGTCGAAATTAATTAGTTTATGGAGTAGATAGATTAGACCCTTTTGTACATAGATTAAATTGAATAAAGTCTTATCATCACTTGTTAAAGATATAGCTTTTTTGAAATTCACCTTAACTCAAATACTTTAAATAAGCTCATTGAATGCATATTTAAGTTTCTTTGTCCTTGATTTGTAATTAGTCCATCCAAAACTTCTAAGAGATCATTTAGTGTAGTTTGGATCGCATCATTCCCTCTCTCCTCAAAAGAACTTGATCTCGAATCATCACCTACATCAAATAAAAAAAGATCAAAGACATTAAAATGAGAATTAACATTATACTTACATGGTAGATCTATTTTATAGGCATTGTCATTAATTCTTTTAAGGATTTAGAATGGATCATCTCCTCTTAGTATCAATTTAGATCTCCTACGTTCAGGAAATATTTCCTTGCATATATGCACCTAAACTCAATCATCTGGTTCAAAGATAACCATTGTTTTGCCTTTTATTTGAATGCATATTGCTCTTTTTTTTATTTGTATTTTCCACCGTATATTCTCATAGAGAGCCTTCATTGCCTATGTTTTTCTATTTCAGTCAAAATTAACATTTTCATCAACAAATAAATGAATCAAGTCTAAAATATTTAAAGGATTAAAGTCATAAACAATTTTTAAAGTTGAATAATTAGTAGTAGAATATATACTTTTATTATATGTAAATTCAACAAATGACAAGCAATCTTTTCAATTCTTCAAATTCTTTTGAATGATAGTTTTTAACATCGTAGTTAAAGTTCTATTAACTATTTTAGTTTAATCATCTGTTTGTGGATGATAAATAATAGAAAATTATAATTGTATTATCAACTTACCCTATAAAATCTTCCAAAAATCATTAAGAAATTTAACATCACAATTAGAAACAATGATTAGAGAAACCCTTATAAATATGAAATTTAATATCACCATCTATTTATGGATTCTCCTCGGTTGAAATCTTATTTTTCTCCATTTTGTCCAAATCTTTTCTTTTAGTGCTCCTATTATTTTCACTCTTTTGAGTCATATATAATTTATTCCTTCCCATTATTATTTTCACTATTCACCACATTCATTCACCCAATAAAGTTTATAAGGTCTTTCATGCTTAATAATGTTCAAATTTGATTTTTTAACAAGTGCAGCACTAACAACATTAGCACAATTCCTACTATCAATAATCATATTACTTACCTTATTACTTATATGGCATCTAGTATGGAAATTATTCTTCCTATGTTGCTCCAAATCATCATCCTTGATCTGAACATTAAGTGATCTCCTAATCATTAAATCCTCACCATCAACTGGATACTCAACAGTCCATAATACTACAATCCTTAAGTAGTGGCATCTTGTCCTCCTTTGAAGTGTCATTTTATTATTCAATCTCCTCATGTTCTTTCATAATTATAATCCTTTTATTTGTACATTATGGGGATATTTGTCCATTACTCAAACACTTGAAACACTTAATATCATGGTTATAATTAGTTTGAGTTTTGAGTTTGCCCTGGACAATAGTGGTCAAATCCTTCTTTATAGTTTTAGGTGGTTCGACTTTGTTCCTCGTTGTATTCAGCTTTGATAAGGGTATCTCTTTTCTCTTATAATTCAACCTTCAAGTTGAAAAAAGACCCAAATTACCTTCTTGGTATGTACTCCCTTTTTCTTTTTAACTATCTCTCTACCTAAGTAGCCATGTGAACCATATCTTCTAACTCAACATAATATTATAATTCAACTATATTAGTTATCTCTTTATTTAAACTATTTAAAAACCTTATCATTGTAAGCTCTCTATCCTTTACAACATTATCTCTAATCATGGTAACTTTCATCTCCTTGTGGTAATCCTCCACACTCTTCAACCCTTGAGTCAAACTCTATAGTCTTTAAAACAATTCTCTATAATAATATCTAGGAATAAACCTCTTTCCATGATTGCTTTCATTTCATCCCAAGTCTCTTTGGGTCTTTCTTCATTTCTTCTCTCACCTAAACCAATTTGATCCCATCAAATAATAGCATAGTTAGAGGGTCATTATAAAAGCTATCTTAGTTTTGGGTTTTATGGGTTGTGTACTCTTTATGAAAATAATAAGACCAACTCTTTAGAGACACGTTGCCAAAAGACATGATTTTTTATTAAATGAGTGTTTGTTTGTTCTTTATAATTGATAATGAGTAAACCAAGTTTGACTAGGGGTAGTGTATTTGGGGTAACAATTGGATTTAGGTGCATTTGATTGTAACAATTGGATTCATATAAATCAACCATGTCTAGGGTTTGGTCTTCATGGATTCAGATCTATAAAACCTTGTATGAGGGTGTTGACTTGTGGATTCGGGGGGTATAAGCTTGTTTAAGGGTATTGTCTTGTGAATTCGAAGATATAAGTCATTTATGGGGTCGTTATTCAAACAAATATTTGTGTAACCCATCGTTGACTAATTAGTTGACTAATCATTAATTTCCTAATCAATTATGATATATGTTATTTATTTCTTCCTTTCAAATAAGGAGAAACTATAGTTAAGAACTTAATCTTAAGAGGATGTAGATAGTAACCTCATAAAACTAAACTAAGCGTGGGTCTGATACGATCCATGCAAGGGTTGAACAATCATATTTAGATTTTGGTGTAATGTTTTCTATTATCTAATTTTACTTTAACAAACATAACTCTCAATTCGTCGACTAGATAAGGCTGGAATCTGACCATAAGTTTCTAAAGATATTTTTCTATGTTGGGTAAAAATTTCATGTCAATTAAAGTTCATAAAGGCATTGCAGTATAGGTTAGAAGGTGTTATACATGTTTTGTTATTTATTGCTTTTTTGACTTATGGATTTTTTATTTGGAAATGGTTATTTTCCTAATAATACAAGCATATTCAACAACTTATTTTGGGGAGTTTCCTAGTCCTCCAAAGAGAATTAATGGGGGCAGCAACCTTCCTTATATTGAGAGGATTATTTAAAACAACAATTAAATTTTCTTAACTAAGGAAGAAAATACATGGGAAATAATTTTAGATTTGATTTCCTAACTTATATAGGATTTCTAAGGGGAAACAATTGTTATCCTAACCTTTATAGGATTTGATTTCAGCTATAAAACTATTTAAGCTAGCGAATTATACTATTTTAGGTTATTTTATTTAGGTTATTTTATTCTTATATGTGTGGCAACTTTGGTATAAGGGTCGAACTTGTATATTTTTATTGTTTTAACAGTTTTTGGGCTTATTTAATTTATTTTGGATTTAATTGTAAGTGGATCCATATCAGCCCACAAGTTTTGGGTCCATTAGTCACTGTTTAAGGTTTATTATGTATTTTGGGCTTTTGTTTTAGTTAGGTTTTGTTTTGGATCTTTGATCTTTGGTCTATGATCTATTAAGGTTATTAATGGGTTGTTTGTTAAGTTTCTTTAAGTTGTTTATTGCTATTAGATTTTGGTAACCATGAATTATTGAATAAAATTGGCATTTTTCTTGGATCATCATGTTTTTCTCTTTATTTAAATAAAGAATAATCAAACTTATCAAAGTATAACTGACTTTATGACATTATTTTTATACTTTAGGTTCCTGATTCTTTATGATCAATGAGATCAAGTCAATGCAAATACTTTTGGTTCTCTCATACAATGTTATTTATGGGTTAAGGTTCTATCTCAAATCTAATTTTTAGCTATCTGGGATTGTGTCAATCTTACTTATGGGTTTCTAGATTTTTATATTCATGGGATTCACACCAAGATCTCTTAAGATTTTAAATCTTAAGAAAGAAAAGAAAGTGTTTTCATCTGTTCATATGGATTTCATGTTTCAATTAACAAAAGAGTTAAGTCTAGTTATATAGACTTGTATTTAGCTTCTCTTGATAAGATAATTTAGTTAATTATGTTAATTAAGAGTTTAAGTGTTGAACTTTGTTAATTTAAGTGCCAAGTGTTGAACTCTAATATTAATGCAGATTTAGTGGAGTTCTAGATGAGGAACTACTGCATTGAAGATTTTTCTTGGTTAAGCTAGGGCCAGATAACCTAAAAGGTATAAGAAATGAGGAGCTGTTTTTTACGTCTCACAAGAATATTTAACGTTTCTCTTTTTAAAAAAGTATCCATTATAAATAAGTATAGTGCATTTTTATGTCTAGAAATTCTTCATAGACCTTTTTTTATGCTTAAATGGAGTTATGGATTTAATATATATGTCATGTGTTACTTGTGTATTGAATAATAATTACATATGTTGCATAATGTCTGGATGATTGATCTTCATTTCCCATATCCTGGTGCTAATTTTCCTTTAACTGTATGGGTTTTGTTTTCAATATCTGTGTTAATTGCCAAAAGAAAACCTGGAAAACTATAAAAGGTAGTTGGTGCTCTCTATCTATGTTTTGGAAAAAAAAATTCATTTGCTTAATAGTCATGCAAAATGTATTACAAGAGCTAAATATCTGTATTATCTTCAAAATGTTAGTTCAATACAATTTGAGAAAATGATGCTTCCACAAGTGTTGCTTTTGATATGTATCATATAATTAATTATCCTAGACAAACAAGAAAACTAAATGGGAGGCAACTTTAACAATCAATTTCTTAGCTTATTTTG
>Ga0325405_1001280_pt1 | contig 25446 bp, 13 predicted proteins | sample PopdelMetagenome_21_FD_205663 | JGI IMG/M metagenome (GOLD analysis project Ga0325405, IMG submission 205663) | Populus deltoides microbial communities from Bellville, Georgia, United States - Xylem-Control-R2 | ecosystem: Host-associated > Plants > Phyllosphere > Stem > Wood/Secondary xylem...
GGTAACATAAGGTTGTTTTTTTGTTAGGTGAGTGTAAAGTCATGTAGCTTAGTTAGGTTATAGGCTTGTTTGAGAGATTTAAGCTCAAACATCTTCATTAAGTTCTTAACCTTAATTTCTAAACCCTCCAAAAAAATACCAAGGCTTGTTTCTCATAAATTTAAGCTCTATTACACAATATGTCAAAGTCTTTATATAACCCTCTAAATTACCTTCTTGCTTGTATTTAGTTAACTTTTCTAAGGGATCTTTTTGTCTTGTCAAACCTACAATGTAAGGCATCGACTTATTCAGCCCATGCAACCTTTTGTCCTTCTAGGTTCATTATGAAATTCTAGTGCCAATAAAGGGTCAAACCATTCAGATAATATGAGACTAATTTCAGCTTGTTAGATTCGGGTATTTCTTCTTGATCAAAATATTGGTTGTATTTATACAACCATTTATGTACCTCCTTACCTTCAAAGGTAAGGAAGTCTGTTTTGGGCTTGCACAACGTGTAGGAGTATTGTAATCCCTCACCAATCCATCCCTGGCAGTTGGTTATTGCAGGAGATTGAGAAGAATGGATGTTTTGGGAAGAACTTGTCTTTGTGCTAGTGTTTACAGAGAATGTTTTATTGAGATTTGTTGGGTAGCCATCTCTTTCATCATGGCCTTAAGCTAAGCAAGGTCATCAGATTGAGCATTCGGTTTAACCTCTATTCCATTGACTTTTTGGTTAGCAGCTTCCAAAAAAATCATCAATCCTTCTCACATCTTGGGACCTCTCTGGTGGCATCTTGCTGAAGTCCAAAGATGGTGAGCTCTAATACCACTTTGCTGCAAGTTAAAAGGGTGAGCCTTAAAGATATAACAATGGAGGAGAAATATAGATGGGAAGGAGAAGAGCTGTAGTTACACTCTCAGAATTTGTTATAGGAGAAGAGAAAGAGGGAGAACGGGAGAGAATCTTGGAAATTTCTGTCATTTTCCATGCGTTTCTGTTTCAATCATTAGGGAATAAAAAGACACTACTTCTTTTCTATTGTCGGCGTGACACTCCACACCTGGCCATTCTTTCTAACTTGTTCTCATTTAAAAAGACTGCACAAAACGCAGCCGTTGGGTTACAATCAATTTAAACCGATCCCGCTTCCCCCTTTACTCTGTTTTCTTCTTCTTTCGTTCCCAGCTGTGACACAAGAGTGCAATGCGCTCGAGCCGATTAGCTAATGGCATCTTTTCTTGCAACAGGAACAACATTCACGGGGGCTAAAGAGAAGGTAGGGGAATTCGCCATGGTGTTTGTGGAGACTCCGAATATGACAACCTTAAAAGAGTAAAGTATTTCCATGCATCAACGGCTGCGGAAGACGTTTATTTTAAGAAATGAGAGCCAAATGTTCCATGTCACCACCCCCTTCTCATAATTAATTTGGTGGACTTGATGCTCAGCTAGCAGTGAACCAGGGTTGTGAATATTGATAAATTAAGAAAAACTAGCAAATGACATTTTCATGCTGCGACTGACCACCTCACATTTCGACGATAATTTTGAACCGTGGCCAAGTCATTTTTACATGCCTCAGCACACCAATGATAGAAATCAAATGTATATATACTGTAAATTAAATACCTCCTTGTCTATTTTACAAAAAAGTTGATCACTCTATAATCTATCAACAGTAGAAATACAAATACCATCTTTTCTGCGTGCTATATTGTACATGTGTTACACTCACTAGTTAACAGCTAAACCTTGGATCATTCTCAAGTCGTATATCTAAAAATACAACACGGGCACCAGACTTGTGCAAAGTGGGAGACATGCTGAATGAAATTGACCAACGAAACAGTCAAGCGTGCAAGAAAAGACAGGTGCTGCAATGAAATTCCACAGATTACAAACAAAGGGGGTCTTGTAGCATCATATGTACGCAAGTGAGTTTCTGTCAAGGTCAGGTTGAGGGCGACCACGTGTTGGAGTTGGTGGTCTTTGGATGTTAAGCTCCTGAACGACAACAGAAACATAGAGAAAACAATTAAAAGCCAGCTAGGGGATAGGTTTTCCAGATTTGTGGATACCAAGCAGTATTTCCAACATTGAAAATGCTATAAATCTTACCTGCATCCATGCATCATCAATGACACGTTCCGGAGACGTCTCTGGTGACTGAAGGGGAGGTGGCAAGGGATGAATTAATTTTGGAACCACAACCAAACCCCTGCCAACTACCAGTATAGCTCCAGCATTGTTTGCAGTCCCTGGATTGATACATCACATTAGGATTCAAATTGGATTTTAGCAGGAGAAAATTCAAGCTCTTTAGCTTACCACAATAGTTGGTTGCAGAAAATAGAGTAATCAATTGCCCGTGGGCAAACCGTTCAAACCCATCCATGACACATTCATGTGCCCTAATAATCAGCTGTAACTTATTTTTCTTACAGAAGTCGGATACACGATCAGGCTGCAATGACAATAAAAGATAAAACAAGCAAAAGCTTCATAACACATGCAACGTGAAAGCGCATCAAATTAAAAAGATACAGTGCTGAGATAAGTATACAAAACTGATAACATCATACGCTAGCAAAGATTCATTGGACATCTGAAGCAGCAAAAGTGAGATAGTAGCAGCTCATAAGAGTGGAAATGCAAACTGCCAGTGACTATAAATTTATAGTGGTAAGTCACTTGGTATTTCAAAATTAATATAAAGATCATGGTGAACTTGTCACCTTTAAGGCTAAAACAAGCCAACACTGCTGAACTTTCCGTCAAAGGCAAGTTAACCTTTTCACCTTTGATTTTTCTTTTGGTTCCCAATAAACGTTAGTAACAATGAAGTCCTAAACTTTCTTAAAGTTCACATCCAACATTTAATAGTAGTAGGCGAAGAACATTGTTTCTCTTCCAGTTTGAAAGTAAGATTTTGGTGGCTCGTTTCTAAATAAAAGAAAGGAGTATTATTTTTTTTTCTGCCGTTAACTAGAGTATGAGAATTTAAAGCAAGCTGCTATAGGAATTCAATCTCTACATAAATATTGATCGGGGGACCAAGATAAGAAGTTTTGAGGGGCTAATTGCTTTCCACAAAGGTTGATGCGATATCTATAATTTAGTAAAAAAAAAAATTGTTTCTATTCACTATGACTTGGGATATATTGCATGTGATAAACCACACCAACCACAATAACTAAAGATCATCAAACATAACAGATGTAAACAATGACATGCATACCCCAAAAGTGACAAGACCAGGACCCCTAGCATTTGGTCTCAAACCCTCTATGCTATCATTTTCGGTAGGATCCGACCTGAATAGAGAAGTTTCATAACACAAATTAACGTAAGCAATGGTAGATTGCAAGTAAAATAAATCGAGTGAAGCATACCATAGAAGATCCATTAGAATTATAGATCCAGCATCCATTGTTATGGGCCTCTCCAGCTTCTCTATCTGTTCCACTGAATGAATGGATCTTCCTATGCCACCATGCATACAGATAATTTTCTTCTCAATAAGCGCAGCGAGTGGAAGACAGTTGAAAAGTTGATTGAAACGTGTCCATGCCCATATTCCATCACTCTCTCCCTGTAAAATGCTATTATCACATTTGAACATTTGAATTTTCAAAAGATGTACTAGCCCTTCAGGAAAACTATATTTAGCATGTTTATCTATACCATTCTTTCAATGCATTCAATACGAAAACCAAAGAGCGCATTTATATCAGCAGCTTCATGGTTACCACGTATCAGGTGGACATTCTCGGGATACTCAATCTGCAAAATCATAATAAAAGGCACCACATCATCAATATAAGGACAGTGCAAAAATATAATTCATATGAAACTATTGTTCATTGAAAGCACAAGTTTTGCCTTAAGAGCAAGAAGCAAAGTTATGGTCTCCAAACTGTGTTGCCCTCGATCAACATAGTCTCCCAGAAACAAATAGTCGATGTACCTGAACCATAAAATTGGACAGCGTAGTTAATCAACTACAGAGATAAATCACACAATCTGTTTTAAAATTATCAATTTGTTGTTTTGAACATATAAGCTGGAGGCCTTCTATCACGTTAAGCATTATCCAAATGAAAACTTAATATAAGCAACGCTAAAGGACATGTATTGTATCTTCAACCCAATTTTGGGAAACAGTGCCCACCAACCACTGCTTGTCATAGACATAAACATCAAATGAAGGAGTATAGAGCAATAACTATTTAAGCAGAAGAATGTCAAAATATGAGGATAAGAAAGAGAAGGGAAATAGAACCATATAACGAGTTCAAATTACTTATGGACATTGCTGGCTCAATTATGACATAAACAGCAAACCTGCACACATGCATTTATCATGTGCCGATGACTCCAAGAATATGGGCATGACACATTAAACGACATGATTTCTTTAGAAAGTCAGTGGAGCCCACAGAAAAAAGAGTTGGGTGTTTGGGAGTGCGTTTGAAACTTTTTTTGTTAAAAGTGCGTTTCGCATGAAAAAAAATATTAAATTGATGTTTTTTTCGTGTTTTCCGATGGTTTTAATATGCTAATGTCAAAAAAAAAAAATTGAATTTTTTTTATTTCAATGCATTTTCTAGAGAGAAACTATTTTAAAAAACACCTTACACCACAATTTCAAACACAACATTTCTAAAACATTTAAGAATTTTAGTGCTTTTCTAATGGTAGTGATAATGCCTTCTCGAAGACAAGACGAGTTATATTGTTGTAGATTGCTACTCACAATGCCTTTCTTGAGGTACATTTACAACATACATACAAGTTGAAAATGTGTGGAACTTTAAAATAATGTTGAAAAACGGTAACTTGGGTATTTGAACATGATTTATTAACCAACACCTTTACTCAACTATTTACTTTGGCTAAAAACCAACAACAATTCAGCATATCAGATTCATAGTGTCAGTCCATGTAAGAATATGGATCTTTGTTACTGTGATCACATCTTTCTAGCCCCTTTCACAAGCCCCCTTCCCAAGAACCAAACTCTCATCTCCCTACTAGTTTAGCCAGTTTGTGTAGGACATGAAGGAATCATCTCTATCAAGCAGAGAGACCTTATTACTTTTTGTCAACTCAAGCACTTAGCTTTTGCAGCTGCACTTTCATCAGATCCCACTTCCCTGCCTCAACATGAAGCATGAATTATACTCAACTGCACCCCACAGGGACAAAACATAGTTTTTGGCATTTCACCCATCATGATTGAAAAAAAGAAACTAGCCAATAGAAAAGCCTAATCCAAAATCCATAATGTAAACCCACAACAGAGCACCCATGAGTGACACAATCAATTTAAATGGTTCAGTTTCGTTCTTAGTTTTCCTCAATCTCTTAGATTGCATGAAATTAAATGCCACTATCAATTAGCTCTCCACATCATACTCAACATGTTCCTCACAAGCATAAGAGCTACAATGTAATACTTACGTAATGTCTCCTGCTGTCGATGGAAATCCATATTCATCAAATAGACGCATTAAGTCACCAAACTGTCCATGAAGATCACCAAAGACTTTTATTGGGGCTTTCAATTGCAGAACCGTTGGCTCTTGCATAAATATTTGTTCAGCAGCATAACAAAGTTCCCCAACTTCATAAGAATCCAGGAAAAATCTCCTATTTGCAGGAGCTTTCCAGTTTCGAGGCCTAAGCAACATGGAAATAATCTGCAAGATAACAACATGAAGTAGCGCTAATGAAGAGATAGCAATACTCATAAATTTGTCAAGTCTTACCTTCTTATGCAGGCCTTGAGGAGACTTTTTTCTGGTGAACTTTCTGGCAGGATAAGATGCATCATTATTCATAGGAAGCATCCTTCTACTTTCATTTTCGAATTGATCCAACGACAATTGCCTTACCAACCCACCCAGGTTTCCCACAGCCTCTTTAGCAACCACCACCTATGAGAACAAGACTGTGATTTAGCAGCATGGCAACCAAAGAACAACTGCACCACTCTTATAAACCACAGATAAAAGGGCATACAGCTCTAGGATGAAGGCGAACATCAGCCTCATTGTCACTTCCATCTGAAGTTGCTTCTGCCACTTGTGAATTGTCATCAGATACAGATGTTTCTTCTGCAGGATTGGAAGATGCTGCCTGAGCAGCTTGCCAGACAGCATTAGCTGCCTCAGCTTCCGCAGCAGATGCCTCCCTTAATTTCTCCATAGAATTTTTGTCCATGCTGCTACAGAAGAAAATAAATCCATGAATTTATATAGGAAAGGGGCTGACATGGCATGAGGGATAGAGAGAAGGTTGAGACCTGATACCACCAGATAAAGGGATCTCTGATCCACCATCAGGGGTAGTTGTTCCAAAAGAATTTAAATTATAATGGTTTGATCGGGGACTTGTTATTGTTGAGGCTCTCTCAGATGTTAAAATGGGAGAATTCATGTCTGACTGGAATGGGGAATTTTCAGCAACCAGAAAATCATCTAGCACTGCATCTGCAGAGAACAAAGCAAGTGGCTATCATGTGTGCTTCTCTTAAGTTTGCAATACACAATGAAATGAAATGAATTCCATGAGGCCCAAATGATTAAGGCTTAATGGCAGGTTATGCAGAAGAAAAGGAAACAAAGATGAGTCAAATAAGCATAAGCTGCATAACAGCCTAACTAAACAAGAAGATAAAAAAGGTGCTGTACACAATAAATCCACTCTGATCACTGTTAATACTTATTACAGACACTTGATTTCTTCAGAATGCTTGAGAAAGACTCTTGTTACCATCAGGCAGAAAATCAATAAACAAGATCTAAAAGATCCACAAATGCATGTAATTTCACTTGCACAGTTGTTATTGTGATACCATAACAACTTAAGTTAACATTAGAGCAACCAATTAGGATTGGTGAATTACTGGCTCTGAACATAGCACATCCAAACATAGTTGCTTGACAAGAAATAAGAATTATTAAGCTATTGGGATCAAGAACCAAAAAAAAAAATCCACTTAATGATGTAAGTCTCCTGCATTTTTTTTTTTTTCTGTCTATCAAAGATAATGTCCTAAACTAGTGTCAATCAATCAAACAATCATCAAGCCGCACAAGCACAATAGGTTGATTACACATGCTAAAAGCAATTGCTAACATTCTTGTGCGGAAGTTACTGACTTCCATTTCTTATGCTTACCAAACAAGGAAAAGAGACCCCACAATAACTACCTAAATGGTTGTGGAATTATAATTCAGAGCAAAATGTAAAATATAGACAATAGTGCTAAATGAATGCATGCCCTTGCTGATGTGAAATTAATGCCTCTTTTTAAAGATCACATTGATATGTGTTATCTTAAATGGCACAGCTACATGCATTCCCCTCAAATATGCAGAAAAAGTTCAACAAAGATTTCATTGATGCTTGACTTGTAAACTCAATTTTCCAAAGGACATAGCACAGAACATACATTTATGGGTAAGAATTCAATGGAAGGGGATGAAAATTGAAAATGGTAATAGAGAATGAATCGTGAAAAGTAATTCAAAAGGAAAAGGACAAAAAGATAATATTACTTCAACACATTGAAACATAATAGATAGCTGATAGCACAGGCAACAATATCAACATCACGCACCCTTTGAATCATAAGCATAACAAGCAAAACTGTGGCACAGCATGTCCATAGCAAAAGAAGAAAAAGGTGCTCCTGATCATGGGGACTTCATACAGTTCTTAGTCAACAAACTTCAAAATTATTCACTACTACACTTCAATTACAACAGAAAAAGTAATTGAACTTTAAATAGAATAACATATCAGTAATACTGCTTTATAAGATACAAAAGAGAGCCAACAGAAAATAAAACAGCAGAAACAAAAATAACAATAAATAATAACAAAGAATTCACTCCTCAATCAAAAAGCTTCTCTAATAATTACTACAATGAGAAACTTAAGGATAGAAAAATATAAATGCTATATGGTGTAACACTTGCAGCACACGCAACCTTGGTCTGGTTTAGTTCAAGCATAAAACCAGCAATGCCACAAACAAAATGTAAGTCTATTCAAGTCTCTTCTTGTTTGCTTTCACAGTATAACTTTCATCTAAAAACATTTCTACTCCTAAACACTTGTATTCCTATTTTATGAGTCGTCCTCTCAATTTAACTTGTACAATGTTGTCAGTTATGGCCGAGCTTAATGTTAAAGTCACTTGTAGTAAGTGACCTGTGATTAAAAGCAGCCCACATGAGGAATTGGAGGGATAAAAGGATGAAGAGGGGAGAGCTACAACTGCAGGACTAATAGGTCTCCCAAAGAACAAAAAAGAAAACTTCACCTCCTTTTAGACCACCGTAGACATATATACGAACACCAACAGATGCAGATGCATGGCGACAACGACGCATTAGCTCCAAAGAAGGATCATATTCAGCATGTCCCTTGCTGGTTTTAGAAGAAGTAACTATCCCATTTCTATCCAACCAAACGCCCGCAGCAGTGTCCAGCACTAGTCTCACAGAAAAAATTGTTGAAGATTACAATATAACCCCTCTTTTCAGGATAAGAACAGCAAAGAAAAAGGCTTACCAGCAACAGCTGCTTCCCCTTCTACTAAGCGTCCTCCCTTTAGGGCTCCTCCTGTAACATGCAAACGTGCACCAACAAAAACCTGATAGAAAACAATGTCAAACTTTTTAATGATAGAGAAGAAACAAGATCAACTTCAGTAATCGAGTCCCAACAAACATTTTACTTCAAAAGATATATTTCATGATCTATGCATAATCTAGAAGTTAAAACGTCCTGACTAGTGGTCACTTACCGCAGCATGTTGATACCTTGTTGATGGAGACACCCCAGGCGCAAGGGTCCACTCCCACTGACCATTTCTATGCATTAGAAGCCCATAAGCATCGCCAAGTGCCTGTTTAAGCACGCACTTATGATCAGTAAAAGAATTGAAATGCAAAACAGCAACACCATAAGTAATGAAATTTTCTTTATCCAAAAAACAACACTGTTCAGCACGAAAGGAACTTCAATGAGAGTGAAGCTGCACTGAACGCCTGAATAGAGAAAAATTCATAAAAACCAGATGAATGGTTCCTGATAGAAAAAAGTAATGGCAAATTTCAAAGAAACAGTAGGAAAATCATTCCAGAACAGAAAGAGTGCTCTGATTTCTCATCACAACTGCAATTTGGAAAATGAATGTTCTATACCAGATGTCACTTGTTTTTATAATATTTTTCAAAGCTTGTGAATAAACAAGAACACGCACCAAAGGTTCATTTCTTCAAGCTTTCCAAGCCCACAGTTACTTTTGCACTTAACTTCTTTCTTCCTTCTAATCCATATAATAAAAGTTTCACATTGAGTTTTGCCTCGAGTTTTTCCAAGAATTCTATGTATTTGATCAAACATTACATCCTACTTCCAGTTACCAACCTCATAGAAAGAGAAATGTGTCACATCCACAAGGTTGAGGACAAGTAAGGTCCCACTCATTTACAATAGGTGTGGGAATGCATCTGGAAGGTTTGGATTACAGGCCAGCGCAGTCTGGCCCTACCCACATAAAATTCATGGCACATCATATTGTCAGTTCAACAAAGTTAGAAAACTTTATTTAGTTTGATTACCTTGATCTCCCATCTCTTATGATATGCCCTTACACATTGAGCACACCAGGACTATGCATGCCTATTTGTTAATAAAATAAATGCCACGAGGACAAACACTAAGTTGACAGGCTAGTCCTACTGTCCTAGAAACAAATATCTACTGCAAAACAAACTGCTGTTATAATATAATCGTGCAGAATAGTTAAATAGAATTGATTGCTTTACAGCCCCTGAAAATAAAAGATCATACCGTGCCAAAGGAGTCTCTTCCACCACAAAGCAAAAACATTCCATCTGAACGGGCACTAGCTGTTGCATACCTACAGAATAATGCTACATCATGTCAGACATAAAACATGGGTAGATGGGAAAATAACAAACGCAGAAGTTTAACACTTCTGCAAATGTTTGTTCTAAACAAACTTACATTCGAGCAGAAGGTCTATCACCTTCAGGATTTAGCCTCTGCCATGCATATGGTTTCTGGGCAGTGTCCAAAACCCAGGCATCAGATAGAGCTCTTTTACCTAGAATATTATGGGGAAAATCACTATTACGTAGTTATAAAGCATGGAAAAATGCATAATCATCAGCACAAAACATCAACGTCCATTCTCCTGGCATGAAATAACATAAAAATATTCAAAATTAAACATTTAAGACAATTGTCCATCCATAGGGTAAGCTACTCCAAATTCAAGAATCCTCCAGCTTGTCATGATAACCTCACTTAAGCATAAAGAAACAACAGCCCAAACCCATATCTAAAAACAAGTGCCAAGATGCTGAATTTTACAAATGGAAGCTAAGCATATTCAATGCCAATAATCAAACAGAAAACAACCATGAAACACAGTTTTTAGCACTGGACTTCTAAAAAGGATCCAGTCCTTAAAGAACCAAAAGATCTTAAAGATAAAAAGCAGAACAGAAAAATTTGCTTACCATCATTGCCACTGACAATAACAAGGTACCTTTGGGCAACCAAGTCCATTACATGGCCATAACGAGGCCCAGGCCCTTGTCCCTGTACAACCACTCTACGCTCATATCAAGCACCAAAATATAACAATCAGTTCCAAATCAAGATCCCAAGTAAAGAGAGAAAAATAGGGAACCCCTAGCTAAAACTGGTTAATGGAAAAGAAGAAACTGACCGGTGCCACTTGAATTTGTCAGTGCTCAAGTCAAGCACATAGAGATCATCAGTGGAATGCCCAGCTGGACCTATCCCACCCTAAACCATACATACAATCTATTCATCAATACCATAAGCTCACATTAAGTGAACAAATCAAATAAAAAGAAAAAAGAATCAAATCCTAATTCACAGTGAATCACCTGAAAAACTACCATAGTACCAACAGCAGCTGCCGCGTGCGCAGCCCTAGGAGACGGTGGCTCTCCAGCAGCTTGTATTCTGTTCATTAGACAACAATCACCAAAGGTTAATCGTCCAATTTTTTTCCTTTATCTTTTTATTTTTCGAATAATAAAAAAAAATGAACAAGAACAAGAAGAAACAAAGTACTGTTACCTACCTAGTCCATTTCCTAGTAAGAACATCATAAGAATGAACCGAATTAGTGGCTCCATCCAATCCTGCACCAAACAGTTAAATTTAATTAATATTAAGCAAAGCAGGAGCAGCATAGAGAGAGGGAGAGAGGTGGAAACTGTAACTGATTCCAGGAGCGGAGGAAGCGCCGCCCTCGATAGCGGTGACACCACCGAAGAGGATGAGTCGAGGGCCATGAGACTTGGTAACAGCAACGGCAGTCAAGGTGTGGCTACATCGAGGACCAGGAGCATCATCATCAGAACTCCAGTAAGTCTCCAAGGCCCGATAAGCGGGAGCTGGGTGAAGCCATGGCTTGGATCCCATTTCCCACCCCCTCTACTCCATTAACAATAATACTTCAATAACCCTCAAGCCCTCCTAAACTAAAAAGATCGGGACCCACGGGTGGTGGTGGGGCCACGGCTACACGCTCCGTCAATCTCTCCTTTTTTATTTAATCCCTAATCTTTCAAACTAAAGAACTATTACTAGTCCACGCTAGCTAGATATAAAATAATTTGAATATTGTGGAATAAAATATACTCCTAATCTTAACAGTTTATTTAGGTAATGGAAAAGGGTAAGTAGTAATTAGCAGCCCAGTCCTGTAATGGAAGGAGGAGAAGGTTTGTCTAATGTCTAGTGCTTGCAGGAGTCCCAACTGAGTCAGACCTTACATGATAGCGTTAATCTATGAATCACTGATGGCAAGACCCAGCCGACAAATAAACCAGCTTGGGATCCGATTCATTAACATGGCCTGATCTGATCTGTAATGAATACAGCAGTCAAACAAGATGCATACGGCCGCCTTTTACACCAACCACTCATTGCCGTCCCCCGCCCTTTTGCTTTCTTTTTTGCTAACTGAGCTGAGATGCAAAAGGCAATTGATGCTTTGCGAGCCCCCCCGTCACCGACACAGTGTCCCAGGTAGACTCGTAGCCATTAGCATGGGTATCCCAAGTGTTGGTTTCGTGCAAGTGAGGTCTAGCTTTTCCAAATGCATCCAGATGCAGAAAAACACGAAAAGAAATCTTCTTTCGTTCATATCAGCCTATTCATATCAATTATTTCAAAAAAAATAAGAAAAGAAGAATCCGACGAGTTATTAAATAGTAATGGTTCATGTATTGTTGGCAGAATCCGCGATCTTCCGAGGATAAAAAGATGGAGGAGGGGTCTTCTGTTAGACGAGGGACGAAGATGATTAAACTTCCAATTGGGTAGAGCAGGACGGACCCCGCATTCATCCATCCATCCATTTGATGAACAATGAAGCCACATAGCACAGGTGAGAATTGGCTCAATGAACCCGTCGGTTTGATTAAAATTATCGACTTCTTGTTTAACATAGGATCCACTCTTCTTAACTCAATTAAAACTTTAAGTTTAACGATTAAAAGATTGATTGTAAGAAATGTTTCTGAACATATCATGTAGTTCATACTTCATCGTAACAAATAAAAACTTAACTGCTAATATAAAAAAGAGTTCGGGAGCTATTGTATCACCTCTCAAATACGTGGGGTTAAACATCTTGAAACCTTCGATGCAAAGCAAAGGCTATCTAGGCTATAAAGAGCGATTTTAAAAGTGTGTTTGGTATTGTAATAGCTGTTGTTGTGGTAGTTGTGATTGTGATTTAAAAAAAATATTTTATAAAAAATACTTTTAGTTAAGATTAGTTTGAAAAAATAGGTGTTTGGTTAAAACTGTGGTTAAAATGAAGGTTGAAGAAAAAGTAATTTAATTTGTTTGGTTAAAAATGCTTTTGAAATTGAGGTTATAAAATAATTTTAAAAAATATATATTAATATTGATGGTTTTTAATTTAAATATTGTAGATTTAACTATTACTATTATATCATGAGTTCCATTAATTTTTTTAAGAGCACAACAACATAGGTAAAATATAATCAGAAATAAAATTAGGATTGCGATCAAATTCTGCAAATATTACGTCATCAAGCGAGCTCCGTCTAATTTATGTAGTGTCATTAAATAATTTTTAACACTATTTTTTCGAATAAAACACAATTAAAAATAAAAAAATATTTTTTTATTTTGTTAGATTGGACCCGGTTCAATATATTTTTAGCGTTGAACCGAACCAATCCGGCCGGAACAATGGAGCATTAAAGGAAACCCATGAACAGTGGAGCTAGCTCCACTGTTTAAGAGTTTTCCAGCTTAAGAAGCAGCAAATTGCTGCTTCTTGCAAACTTGTGGTCGTGCCACAATTAACGGTAGGCCCCACCAGTAGAAATCTGTTGTGGGAGTATTATCAAACAGATAAGTTGTTGTGGTTGCTTCAAATGCAGAAGCAACCACGCAACCAAACACCCTCTAAATTTATTGAGTTTCATTATTGATATGCAGATCTCCCAATATACGGTTTGCAACTTGAAAAATCAAAGTTATACGCAATGGTTACTCTTACTTTATATTTATAAAAAAACATGAACAAATACAAATAGTATAAAATTACAATAAAATTTATCAATTCTTCAAAAAAAATTATATATTCAATCAAGAACTTAATATAAAAATCACTCAATCATATAAAACATAGCAAAAATATTGATTTTTTAATTAAAAATAGTTCTTTTATTTTAACAAAAAGTCTCTACAAATGAGTATTTATATTAGAAAAAATCACAAGTCTAATAAAATAATCTTAATGAATATAGATAAACATAATAAGTAATAATAATCCAATAAATCTAAATTTAAATAAAAACCTTAATATCACTAAAAGGTCTAATAATAATTAAAAAATAAATAAAATAATAGCTCAACTAATTTAAATAAGACTAAAGTCGTTTTTCTAATATGTTAACATAATCAAATGTTAACTTTAAACGTATAGTTCTCTCTCATCTTAATGAATTAGAAAGTGTGTCATATATTATTGGAAAGCAATGGATGTTTACTTTGTAATTCAACTAGAATGGTATTCAGATTACTTATGTAGCTCCATACAGTGGCGGAGCTAAAAAAATGTAAATAAGGGGGCAAATTACTAATAAATGCTTGATATTATATACTATATAGACATGTGTTATATATAGAGAAATTAATTTTAAATGCATGTACTAACTCATGCCAATCAAAATTAATTTAAGAATATTTTTAAAATAAAAAAAAAACTTAAATTATAATTATTCTTTTCGAGTTTTTATATTTTAAAACTGCTTGATAATGACTTCATTCTTAATTTTATTAAAGATATTCTTTATCAATATATACAATTAAACTTTCGTTCATCTATTTCTAAATCTTCCAGGGACTAGTGAAATTATTGGCAACAATTCTTTGTTGACTTGTTATTTTATACAAGTGGGTTAAATATAAATATTAATATATTTTTTAAATTTTTTTATTGTGTTTATAATTTTTTGAGTTGTTCATTACTTCATTTTTAATCACTGGTAAGTTGATCACCATCATTTTTCATATGAAATTTATAACAAAATACATATTAATTCATCAAAACTCATTTCAATTCATATTCATATACATATAATATTATCCATACACATATTAAATTAACAAATCCATAAATTATCATAAACTCTAACATTTTTAATAACTAATTATTAAGGAATAAAACTAAAATTAAACAATGGAATAAATAGAAAAAATGAAGGAAACTCACCTAAAATATAAAGTATAAAGCATAAAAGGTTACTTACTTAACTAATTAATAGTTTAGGACTTGAAAAAAAAAATTGTAGATGGAAGAGAAGCGGGAACAATAATTCAAAAAAAAAGAAGACAAGCTTGGATCAATTAGTAGTTAATAAAAAAATTAAACTTGTTAAGTTATTATATTAAAATTCTAATATAAAAATATTTTGCAAAGAAAAAGATTAAGGGGGCAATTGCCCCTTTAATCCCCATTGTGGCTCCGCCACCGGCTCCATATATAACCAAAATATTAGTTAAAAGTCAAAACCGACATATTTGAATCTTTTTATTTTAATCTTTTTGTAATGTTTAAATGTTCACTTAGAAGCCCTTCTTGAACATGAATTAAATTAATTAAGGCTAGTACTTATTTTATTTAATATTTTTTTGAAGTCCATCTTAGCTCTCGTGTCTTAAATAAGTCTATTGAAAGCCTCTTTGAATCTCTTAACCTTAAGTCTTGCCACTAGACCAATTGGAACATCTTAGTCTCTTTGAATAAGTCTATGTGTTAATCAAGGATTGTATTTTATTAAAAGTCTCTTTGAACCTTTTAGCCCAAAGTCTTATCTAGAAAATTAGGTTTTATGGTTTTTTTTTCCCTACAATCCATTTTTTCATCCACCCTAATTTTTTTTTTAATCCAAACAACACATCATCTGTTTCCATTAGATTTTGGCTACTATGGTGGCTAAATAATCAGGGTTTATGGTTTTTTGATTTAAAAACCTATTTTTTACCTAAAACATTGAGAAAAGATCCTAATCACTTTGATAAAACCCAATAATAGCCTTAAACAACCTAAAAAACCGCACAAAAAACAAAAATTAACTTGAAACAAAAAAAAATCTTCTCAAGCTTAGATATAGTTTTTTAAGCAATTTTAAAGTGAAAAATACCCAAATGAAATTTCTCTCACCAAATGGAACTCGTTGATACTAAGATCAAGTATTTTGGTGGTTAGAATTAATGTCCCCCCCCCCACTTTCCTTCCAATCCAATGACTAAAAAAAATAAAAATTATTTTTTGTGCCAAAATTGAATTGCAAAAAAAAAATATTAAAGGACCGAATAGGTATAATCTGAAAAGTTTGAGAACTAAATTAGACCTTTTCAAAGAAATTTAAACTCACCATCCATTTTCAAAGCCTTTTCCACATCGATTCTCTTGTTTTCAATTTTTTCATTGGTGAACAAACTTGAATTAATTATCTTTTAATTTGGGTCAAAAAAGATGTAATTGCACAAAAATAAAATAAGAATTTGAGCGCCAAAAAAAATAAAAATTGAACAATGAGTCCATATTGATATATGACACGGTGAACATGTTTCTATCTATAGTAAAATGCCCACATGTTTTAGTGTTTTTTTATAACTATAACTATCTATTTGACCTGTAATTTACAGCGGGTTAGATGTTATTTTAAACCAAAAATAGGAATTTACAAGCTTTTCCAACGCATTTTTTTCATTAAAAAAATATCAATCATAAATCAAAAAGTTTATGCATGTATTTAAATAAATAAATCGAGAAATATTTATGTCAATAAATGCAAAAAAAAAAAATTAATGATAACTTATAAAGACTAAACTGAAAAAATCAAGAAATAAATATAGATTAAAATATTTGATCTCGCAACATGAACTATGTACCCAATTGTATTTAATAACTTTGTTTATTAGAATAATTTTTTTATTATATAAAATGATAATAGAAATAAACACACACATGAAAGTAATTGAATAAAATCAACGAAAAAAAATATTATGCAAGGTTACATATATAAGAAAAAAAATGTTATTATTTTATGTGAAAAACCAAGTAAAAACTAAATGATATTTAACCAAAGACTAAACTAGAAAGTTTAAAGATAGATATGGATGTAAATATCTCATCTCAAAACACAAACTATAGACTCAATTTTATTTATTAACATTGTTAACAATAATAATAATAAAACACATAGAAAAGTGATTGAATAAAATTAAAGGAAAAAAAATAAGTAGGACTACACAGAAAAAATACCTACTAACACCAGAAAAAAATGTTGAAATATCATTCATGAACTAAATAAAATCAATCATATTCTATTAAAAAAATAATAAAAATTTGTTATTTTTGTTAAAGATTAATAAAAACTCAACATTGAAAGATAAAATCACAAAACAAATAAAAGAAAAAAAACAACCGAACAAAGAAAAAAAAGGCTTAGGCACGCGACCTATCTTGGGTGGGCCAACGCGTCTAGGATGACTTTTTTTTTTAAACGATGGATGACCTGTTGTTTATTTTTTTAAAATAAGCTTTTTCATAGAATCCGACAATAATTGTGGCTGAAAAATCAGGGATTGTAGATTTTATACCTAGAAATCTATTTTCAATTTATTTTTAACTTAAAACACCTATAAAACACCATATACACCCTAATAAACCTGTATATGACTCCAATAACTAGAAATTGATCTAAAAACTCAAAATCAACCCAAAATAAAAAAATATTCCTTTGCTTAGATTTATCATCTCATGTGATGATATATTAGGTGATGAAAAGGTCAAAGAACACTCAGATGAGATTCATCTCGTCGAATGAAACCTATGAACACTAAAATCAATTTTTTTCGTGGGTCAAATCACTGTAAATTGAATTTTTTTCTCTACCACAAAATCATGTGACTCTATCTTTTCTCTCAAACTAGCGGGGATGAAAAGAAAGAAAAATAAAAATTTAGATCAAAATTAAAAATTTAAAAACCAAAGAGAATAGAAAAAGAAATTGAAAACTATAAAAACCATAATAAACTTTTTGTGCAAACTTTAAAACTTTTATTTTATTTTTTTGTCTTTTCCACTTTGGTCCTAGAAAGCAACCGTTTTATATTTTAAGACAAATCAGAGCATGGGTTGTTCTAGATGAAAGCGATTAATGTAGGACAAGTTGTATATGCGAGAGATATGCAAAAGCCTAATTTTTAGAATTTATTTTTTAGTCATTCGTTTTGATATTTTGGGATTATGTTTTAATTTTCGCAAATTTGTTTTATTTTTTTTTTAATTTCTAGTTAGGCATAAACCTGGACTGAGAAGTAGCCCATAAAAGACAAAGCAACAGTAAAACCAGATCATGAATTAATGAAAGCAAGGGAGACAGAAGAGTGGGTGAGAGTGAGGGTTGCCAGGAAGTTTTCAAATTTGCCGCCATAGGCAATCCCAAACGAACAACCCAGCATCTATGAAGCAAAATAAGCAGCCCCTTAGATCTCAAAAAGGCAATGAACAACCCAGTATCTACCCATCATCGATCGTGTGTCGTCGGGAGCTGCATTGGTCATCGACGGAGAAGACAAAAGGTGTGTGATTGTTTGGAAAGAGAGGTTGTGTAGAGAGGGAAAACAGGCATATGAGAGAGAGGAAAGAAGAACAACAAAATCACGGTAGGAACGCGTCCATGTCGCCCAGGATAATAAGAAGAGAGAAAGAAGAAGCTAATATCTTTGTGCAAATCCATAATAAATTATCTCTAGATCCATAGTAAACATAATTAGATGGTGTTCCATCCCACATTGCAGGATATGTTACTTTTTTTAAAAAATTTAATGTAGGTGTTCGGGTTAATTTATATATATCTCGACCAATCCTACGAGTCCTGAAGTTAATAACCATGTAAACTTTTAGTAACTCTGAGATTTATAAGACTCGAATTGATGATCTCTAAAAAAACAAATCTAAAACCTAATCAGTTGAGTTGTATCATGAGATATTCAATTTTCTTAAACCTGTAAATGCAATCAATTGAATAAATTTTTCATTTTTCTAGTTCAAATATGGTTTTATTAACACATTTTTAGGATGAATATCGAAGAATTAACCCAACTAAGAAGATTTTAAAGCATGTCACACATGCAGGAGCCCTATTAATATAGATTGAGGAGAGACCATCATATAGCCAGTCAACATCCTCGTGCATCCATTCCTGCAATTCATTTGTAACCTTTTTCTTTTTTTCCCAACACGTATTCTTGTTTTATTTAGCATAGTCTTAGATCTAGCTGTAGAATGATTTAAAATTTTATTATAAAATTATAAAAATTCTATAAAATTTTTTTATAGAATTAAAATCTTATAGCAAGTCTTCTAATAATACATAGAAGTTAGTTTTCTAAATTTACTATATTTTTTTAGTTGGTTTAAGATTTTTTTTCTATTTTTCTATTTAGATTAAAATTTTTTTATTGTTTTTTTAGCTCTATTTAGAATATTTTTCCTAGTTTGTATATGACTTATTATTAATTTTCCTTTCTTTTCGAGCTTACTTGTATATCTAGTAATAAAATCTTGAATTGAGGTTTCTATGTGATCCTTATTCAGTATAAATTTATGTTCTTATGCTTGCTATCTTTCTTATGTTGCTTCTGTTTATATCAATTGGTATCAGAGCCTAGCGATCCTAGGTTAGTGCTTGATGTGTGTTATAATTTCAGGTTATTTTATTTGTTGTGTGCTACTAAATAATCATGGATAAAAGAGGTTGTAGAGCATATTTGTTCATGTAAGAAGAGATGAGGAGGTTCCTAATCAGGAGATAAACGTTTAGGAGTTGGTGATGGAAGACATGTAAATACAAATTATAAAATTAACCCATTGATTGGATATAATAAACATACAAAATCAAGTTGAAGAGTTATCTCGTCGATTAGCATATATGAAAAAAAGAATATTGGAGGATTTTGAGAAGAGTGATCATGTATTTGCACTTATTTGCTCAAATAAAATTATTACATAAAATATTTATTTAGCACAATCATATATAGAAAAATTTAAGCACAAATCCCTGTGATAATTTAAAATTCAAGAATACTAACCTCTTAAAATTAAAAACTAAGCTTGTCATAAATTCATAAAAGAATAATATAACTCCCCTTCTACAATATTCTAAAAGTGATCCCCTTCTTTTTTAGAGGTTAGGATTTTTTATTTATGGAATTGAGAAGATAAAAAAGTTTCCTAGTTAATAACTAATTCCTAATCAAATTACTTTAAGTGTTCTTTACATTAATTTGACTCTAATAACTTGTGCATAGACTTTGATCTTCTAGAGAGATTTCTCGATCATTAATGAGATACCATGCCATCATCCCAATATGGAAAGATGAGCTAGACTCATGCTAATTTGCTCACAGATTTTATATTTAATTTCAAACATGTCGTTCTTTCTTATCTAAATGATTTATTAGGCCTATCATAAATGTATAACAAACTTGAGGCGTCTAATTTTCATTCCAACTTGAATAACATCAAAATTCCATCTCTAGCTTCATATGTGGTCTAAAGAGTACACGAAGGTCCAATTTGAAATATTTGCTTTGACCAATCTTAATCCCTTTAGGATTCCTTCTTCAAGTCGGATTCCTAATGCAATTAGGATTTGCACTTATTACCTCCAATGACTTGTCTCAATGTGTTATTTCTAACTCATTACTTGAAATTGTGCTAAAATGCTTCAATTAATTTCTTTTTACACTTTGTTGCATGACATTTTTAAGTACAAAACAAGTTAAGTAAATTATTGTAAAACATAAAACATGTATAAAAACTACAAATAAGGTACTAAAATTATAGAACAATATAAGTGTCTCAAATGAGTCTGAGATTTGCAATTTATTACTATAAAAGCCAATGGAAGAGAAATATTTTGTCAATTGTTGTTTCTTATTCAAATTTGAAGATGAAAGAACTGAGGTAGATGTCTAAAATTGTTATATATTTGGAGAGAAGAAAGAAAATAGGGTGAAGAGTCTTGATTGGATATCCATAAAAGGCAAGAATAATTTAAACATGTGGGTGATTTCTTTCTAACCTGGATAAACTAATGCAACAAGGTTTTTTTTATTTTATTTTTCTACTATGCAACTTTATGATATTAAGCATAACTTTTTATTTGATCGTTAGATCAAGTTGAAAATTTACTAAGACATTTTAGAATCCTGCTTTTTATAGGGTAAAATTTCACAACAATTGAAGATTGGGAAGATTTTTCGATAATTCTCAGAAGTTATTGTTCAAAATTTGTTATATTTTTCTATTTGATTTATGTTTTTTTTCTATTTGAATTAAAACTTATTTATTATTTTTTCAGTTATATTTAGAATGTTTTTTTTTAATTTGTTTATGACTTTTTATGACCTTTATTTTATTTACGAGTTTTTTTATTGGTTAGTTAAGATATTAGATTTATTTAAGAAGTTGTAAATCTTTTAAAAAAATAGATTACTTGAAGAGAAAATATCTAGTAATAAAATTTTAAATTAGAATTTCTATATTATCCTAATTCAGTATAATCATCCTTATCCAGTTTAATTTTGTATTTTTATACTTGTTATTTTTCTTATATCACTTCCATCTGGGTCAGGAAATAATGGAAGAAGACATGCATTTGCATATATATTTTTCTTACAACAATGTTTGTGTCATTGACACACCAGTTTAATTATCAACAAGTAAACTTCAATTAATAGCTATTCTAAAATCAATAAGCTTTTCTCGCCAATTTTAATTTTATACCATTGAATAATTAATATTCTTTAAGCTTTTCTCATTTATTGCAATTTTAAAAACAATTTCAAAAACCCTCCACAATTCACTCATTTAACTACATAATTAGTATATCCCAATATTAATCTATTTTTTTTTTTGCCCTTGAAAATCAAACCTACAATCCACATATATTCACTTATTTCATTGAACTTTTAACACATAATTAATGTATTAATTTTAAAATTCTCCATTGAGTTGCATCTACGGGCGCACTTAATTGTATCAATAACATGTTTTAACGATCATAAATTCCATCCAACTCCTACAAAAAGTTTATGTAGAAAGATATCATCCAAATGATATATACCCACTTTAATTTTATTTAGAAACCAGTGCAAAATACATACCTTTATATCTTCAAATCTGCCTACCAAAACTACTATAGACTTCTGGTCGGAACTCCGGGAGTTACTCCCAGCGAACCGAGATCCGACCAAACAAATACATCTGCCCTAGTCAAGTTTTTCAATGCCCGCAATTGACTGAAATTACCTAGGAACTTTTGAGGCAGATCGACAAACACGAAAAAATGGGAACACTCTTCACGGAGGCCGCATCAATCCATGGAAAAAGTAAAGGAAACATCACTATGAAAGCTGAAGCTCAATTCGTTTCATGATCTGCTGATAAACTCGTAATTGGAGAATTGAGGCCTGAGGGACATATACTTTCCACATAATCGGAAGAATGGCTTGGACAGGAGTGGAGCAGAGCACTCCCTCCCTTTCCAACCATGGCTTATCTCTCACAATGCCCAGCCACAACTCGGTAAGAGTATGTACATATTACAAAGAGGCAAGAGAAAATCAGCAAACAGATACCTCAGTTTCACTTTTCTTTTCTTCTTGACACAAGGGCTTGACTAGAGAAGGGTGATTCTTAAAGCAATCCATATTCAGAGGCACAATCCCCTTGAGACTTTTCACTTTTGCACTAGCTCCATGAGCAATTAACAACAGAGCAACCTGCATATGCCCTGCTTCAACTGCACAATGAAGTGGTGTGTACCCAGCATTGTCAACAGCATGAACTTGAGCTCCGTGATTAAGCAACACTTTAACACTCTCAATTCTTCCCTTAAAGGCAGCTCTATGCAAAGGTGTCCATCCATTCTGGTCACTTCTATTAACCTCTGCCCCTTCTGCAAGGCAACTCTTGATACCATTCACATCATCTACTCTAGCTGCTCTTCGCAAAACATCTCCCATATGCAACAAATCATACAAATGCGAATGTCCATTATCAACTGCGATAGAGAAAGCAGTTTTTCCTTCTTTGTTCACTGCATGCTTGACAAAATAATCTGAACAATCCAATAAATACTCCGTAGTCTCTAAGTGCCCTTTTTGTGCTGCCAAATGAAGCGGGCTCGACGCGTCATGATCCAAAACCCCAGTTTTCCCTCCAGCACTCACACAAAACCTAATCACTTCAACATGGCCCCTGCTTGCAGCGACATGAATTGGAGTTCTACCGCGTGAATCAGCTGAATTTACTTCAATATTTTCGAAACTATCACACAGAACATCCATCAAATCCACTCTATTTATAGCTGCTGCATAGTGCAAGACTTTATCAATCGAGCCATCAATTACACATCCACAAGCAGTCAAAACCTTAACAACATCAATCTGCCCAGCCTGGACAGCTAGAGAGATCAAGGACCGTCCCTCTGAATCCTTGCAATTGACATTACCACCGTGATCAATCAAGCTAGTGACCAAATTTAGATTACCAGATGGCACAGCAGATTTGAGAAGTCCTGTGATCTGGGAGCCGGTACATCTACAAATAGCCCTGTTGAAGTAACCGGAGACATCAGTAATTTGGGTGTGATTGGAGATGATATATTCAGCAACTTGGGGACCCACGAGGTAGACAGGTATGGTGGCGTCTCTAAAAATATGGGGTCCAGGTTTTGAAAACAGTCGGCGGAGTTCATCCTGATGAGCCTTGCCTGTAGGTAGCATGGATGATTTAACAGAGATGGCATCAGGAGGAGTAGACAGAGGAGGCTGTTCGGATGACTGAGAGAGGACAATTGTGTAAGATGAGGAAGACAAAGGTGGTATTATAGAGAAAGGCTGTGCGAAAGAGAAAGCAGAAGGGTTTGTCGTGGACAAAGAGACTGCCACAGACATGGTGTGCATAAGGTTGGTTAATCTGAAAGTTGTGCTGCAGTTTTGACTTCCCTTATATGCTATCTCCACTTCCTTCACGTCTGCCCTTACCAGTCTGTCCATGGAGACTTGAACTTCACTTCCTTCTTTTATTCCTTTTTCTTCTTTTTTCAGGAAATTGAAATTGGGGTTTGTTTTGGTGGAGAGGAAAGGAAGAAGACGAAGATTTTCAGATGAGATTCTCTTAGCGGCCTTTAACTTTTCTACAAGTGGTTCTCATTCAAGACTTGATATATTCATAGTTGATTGATTAGTCATATAAGACTAATTTATTCCTTGGTTGTCGGTATAAAGTTTGTGAGAGCGAAATGTAGATGCTGAGATTTTGGAGGTTATTTTTAAAAATATTTTTTATTTAAAGATATATTAAAATAATTTTTTTTTTAATTTTTAAAAATTAATTTTTATATCAATATATTAAAATAATTTTAAATAGTAAAAAAATATTAATTTTAAATTAAAAAAATTTCAAAATTTTAATTTTTTTTAAAAATGCTTTTGAAAGTAAAAATAAATAAGGTATAGGTTGCATTTAAGTAATTTTTTTCGGTATTAATATATTAAAATAATTTAAAAATATTAAAATATAATTTCAAGTATAAAAAAAATTCGAATATTTTTAAAAACAAAGATGCGGAAGAAGTCATTGTTTGAGAAGGAAGCAGGGACTTGTCTAGAGGAGATGATTGATGAAAGATCAATTCCACCATGGCTGGCTGCTCTTCTTTGAAGGGCTTGTGGGGACCACTTAGCTGGAGCATATTCTGTTATTCTAAAGTATTAGGTTATAGGTATTGTGAGCTGACAAGTATATATGCTCATCATATAAATAAATAAATAAATAAATATTACTATATATATTGTCCCCAAATTTCCATGACCATGGCAGGATGGGAATTATTAATTTCGAATTCTTGGCAGCAAACTAAAGGCAGAAGCTTGACAAGTAAATTGCCAGAGACGCCGTGTCCTCACGCTTCTTTTACGTTGAACGGATTTGATTTATGACTGCTTCCTGAAGCGCGTTTCTAGTCGGGTTACCTGGAAAGTTGTAATTTTCATTTTTCTTCCAAACGCATTTCTCTCGAGACAATTTCTTTCTTTCTTTATTCTTTCTTGAAAATAAATAAATTAAACCACTTGATCGGAAGGTCAGCATATTTGAAACATGACGTGAGATATGAAATCTATACCAAAACAAATTAAAAAAAATTCAAATATAACATTAAAGGCACAAGAAGATGAAAAAAGAATTAAAAAAAATAATTCAAATAAACTTATGCAAGCGGCGGGCGCAATAGCGCAGGTGAGGGAAAATTTTTGTGGATGTGAGAAAAAAAATATTAAAACAATGCTAGGATTTTTCAAGAAACAAAAGATAGGTTTGGATAATTTAATAATATAAAAAAGGCTACTTTAATTTAATAACATTGAAAACAAAACAAATTTAGAAAAATTTTCTAAACTTGTGTTAATATTTCAAAATAATAAAAAGTAAAATCTCATACTCAGACTTAATTAAGAAGATCAATTCCTAACCAAAGAATCCTTGTTAAAGCAAAAAAAACAAATATTAATAAAAAAATAAAGATCAGACCTGATAAAAAAAACAAAGAAAGATGAAAGTGCAAAAAGAAATCAATTTTATAAATTACCTTTAATATAAAAATAGCAATCAAAAGAATGAGGACCAAATCTGAAAGATGAAAAAAATTAAAAATAATGAAATTGAAATAATTTCTTCAAATAAAAAAATTACAAATAAAAGAAAAAAAACTAAATCTGAAAGGGAAAGAAATTGAAGGGCT
>Ga0325405_1001281_pt1 | contig 25441 bp, 9 predicted proteins | sample PopdelMetagenome_21_FD_205663 | JGI IMG/M metagenome (GOLD analysis project Ga0325405, IMG submission 205663) | Populus deltoides microbial communities from Bellville, Georgia, United States - Xylem-Control-R2 | ecosystem: Host-associated > Plants > Phyllosphere > Stem > Wood/Secondary xylem...
AAATGGAAGGGAAAGAGAAACTTTTCGAAAAAGTGCTTCGAATTGTTCATGGGTTTCACGTCTGCCACTACAGCACTTACAAATAGGTGGAAATTAACGGATGACCTGTATGGATGGTGTTAGGTTCATGGGATGGTCATGCATTTCACTAATAACATTAACAACTACGACTGCAACCACCGCCAATCACAGCTAAAGATTCTTCCACCGCAGATCCTCACTATCCCTTTTTGCCATCCTCCATCCCCCCATTTTTTTCACTTCCACTTCAACGTTTGATATCTTCTAACTTCCTTGATGGCACCCACGACTGTCCAGGTGAACCTTCTATCTCTCTGTTTTAATAAGCACCTTCTTCTTGTAACTTCCTTTGCCATTGTTCTTAGATTGTAGACTACTCTTCATTTTTTGGCCTTGCAAGAACAATGAAATTTGAAGACTACCTTGGGCAACAGAGTGATGAGAAACAGAAAAGAGTCGATCTCGAGGAGGAGGTGAAGAACCTTATTTCGATCATTTCTCCACCTAGCCTTTTGTTCTGTATAGCATATAGGAGTAGAAGCGAAAAAAAAAATGTCATTAAAGGATTACTAATGGTGGCTTTGGCTTGTAAACGTTGCAGGTTGAGAAATTGCAAGCAGAATTAGACGAGGAGCAGGCAATAAACAAGGTTCTGCAGTGTGCACTCCATGGTTCAGTGTCGTCCCATCCATGTCTTGCCACGCTGATACCGCCCCAAGTAAGAGCAATTAAGTGGATAGTACTATTATTCTTTCTATAGAATTGATGTCATAAAGAGGATTGGTGCGTGTGCAGGTTCAGAGCCTCCTTGCAGAACTGGCAATGGTGGAGGAGGAGATCGTATGGCTTGAAAGAAAAGTTGATGAGCTGAAACTCAACTTGTATCAGGAGGTGGAGCTGAACAAGGAATGGAAAAGGCAGCCGCAACACCAAAAGAAGATGAAGCAACAAAATCAATTACCACCAAGCGGACTGGAAAATCGATCAGTGCTCAAAGACGATTTCAATCAGCTATCCAGATCACAACATTATGACGAATACAGAAAAGAGAAAATGAAATTCAGAAGACCCTCTGTAGGTTCTGCAGCAGAAATGTTAAGCATGTTGTCTACAAGTTCCACTAGTAAGCTTGCATGAACATTCCTTGAGCCTGGCTCAAGTTGTTGAGTCTTTTTACTTTCTAAGTTTTGTCCAAAAGGATAAGAAGGAAAAAAAATACAAGGAAAATCCACTTTTTTATTGTCTCCTCTGTTCTTGTACTGCACAGAAAATGAGAAACCAAGGAGGCATACAGGAAGAATACAAAATGAACACCATATCCGTAAAGAAATTTGTAATGAGAATCCAAATGAACTGTCAGAAGAACTTGTCAAAAGCCTAATAGGAATATTCCTTGAGCTACACCAGGCACCACCACAAGATACAGAAGAATTAGCTATTGTTCCAAAACTTAGCCTATCCTGCATGAATTCAAAGGGCCCAAAGACCTTGTTCAACTATAAAGCATCTATCTTCCCTTTCAACCGCAATGAATCAAACCTCGACCCTTACCGCATTATGCCAGATTTAGATAGCACTGTCAGGGACATTGGGCCTTACAAGAACTTCATTCAGATTGAAAGAAACTCGTTAGATGTTCGTCGTTTACCAGAGTGTTTACCAATGGCCGGAAAACTGAGGTGCTTACTGATTTTCTCAGGGCATGATGATTATTTAGACACCGATAATTCAAATTTCAGACTTCCTCACATGTTCTATTTCTGTACCTCTTTCAGGGTTTTAATCCGTAGACTATGTAACGTTGACTTGACATTCTTGACCTACAAGCAGAAGCTAGCATTTTGGATCAATATCTACAACGCCTGCATAATGCATGTACTGTAAGAAATCTCAAGTTTCATCTAGCAAGTGAGAGGCATGTCTGTCAAATATTTAATGAGATTCTGCTTGTCATAAAATTTCAGGGATTTCTAGAACATGGGCTACCTTCGTCACAGGAGAATCTGCTGGCAACTATGAACAAGGTATGTCAATTCGTAGACAAACCATGGATTAAAAAATAAAGCCTGAAGTGCCCAATATTCGGCTACACAAACATTGACATGGCGTTGTGCTCAACTTTGACCACCAGCTTTTTTTTCTTTTTCCCAGTTACGGTAACCATTAGTAAATTAATGGGACTATTCTAATCCAGGCTGCAGTGAATGTGGGTGGGATAGTGCTGAATGCTTTAGCCATTGAACACTTTATTCTCCGGCATCCATGTGAACCAAACCACGTAAGTTCATAGTTATCTAATTAATCATTCTGTGCATGGACCTAGATTGATGGTTCCCTGCCACGTTTCAGAATTTTCAAAATTGCATGCCTCTTAGTCCATCTTCTTCTTCTTTAATTGCTGATCCTATAAACTTCAATGTTCTCCTCTGAGTATATCGTACACTCACAACACCCTAAAGAAGGTTAAAACCGCAAGGCTTAGATTTTCCATTTCAAGGTCAACAGCAACAGAAAGGATATCACATCCGATTTCCCGCCATGATGAACACGCATCTCCTGCCTTCGCTTTATATAATAGTTGATAAGGTTATGTTTTCGCTTACAAGGGCCATGCGGATGAGAAGGAAATGCTATTACGGCATGCTTATGGTCTGGGGTATCCAGAACCAAATGTGACATTCGCTCTTTGCCGAGGAAGTTGGTCCTCGCCCGCAGTAAGTGCACAACACTTGATCTCTAAAATCCATCTACTTCGAACCACGAGTGTAGACCTGTAAGTGTTTTTTAACAAAATGGGATCTGATATTCAGCTTAGGATCTATACCCCAGAAGAAGTGGTAAATGAATTGGGAAGAGCAAAAGTGGAGTATCTGGAAGCTTCAGTGGGAGTTACATGCAAGAGGAAGATCGTGGTGCCTAAGCTTTTGCAGTGGCACATGCGAGATTTTGCAGATGACATGGAATCACTACTAGAATGGATTTATAGCCAATTGCCACGCTCTGGATCACTGAAAAGACTGATGATGGAGTGCCTAAATGGAGAATCAAAATTTCCGTTGACAAAGATGGTAGAAGTTCAGCCTTATGAATCAGAGTTTCGCTACCTGCTGCCCTTTTAGGACTCACTAACAGGAAGTGAGAAGTCCTATCACAACTGCTAATGTCTGCACGTAAGTTATCAGTGCCTAGCATCTCAACGAGCAAAAGAGCAAGGATAAGTTGTGACTAGCTTGAGATCTAACCAGCTCCTTTCAAATATTTAGAATGACTGAGCTAATATCAGACTTTTAGCAAATGAATATCAATTTCGACAGCCAAAACTGATGTAAATTCTATAAATTTGAATGTTCTCGTGTAAGAAAATAAATAGGTTATTAGCCTTTATCAATACTAGACAACAGCCATAATGTAATATGTCGAGACCAAATAAATCATGATGCCAAACAACGACCACCTATATGAAACCACATTGTTCTACAAAGAAGTAAAGCAGCATGTTCAGAACATTGGACTACTTGGGTTTCTCCGAGCAACTAATGCTTTTATCACACTGGGAAAATTCCACCAACAAAGGTTTGGCTTAATAGAGACAACGAATCTCTCGTCCATAAGAAACAGAAACAGCAAATGAAATTCAAAGGGAAAACAACAGTATCATATCAATAAGAACAAAGAAAACCTTTCAACAATAACAGTGACAAGGATCCAAGCGATTTCAAGTTACATAAATGATTTCAAAGCTATACATTTGTCTGACATGAAAGAATTTGGAAGGCAATATTCAAAGTATTGTGAGCAGCTACAGAAATTAGCAAGTTCAATTACAGTTTAACACAATGGCATCAATCAAATTCCCAGTATTTCACCTTTTTTATCAAACCCAATGATCAATGAGTTCACTATTTTGATCACAATCAACAATTACAAGCAAATATAAAGAGGACTCAACTAAGGAAATTGACGATCCTATTCAACAGATTTAGGCCAAATACAGTTTCCTCACAGTTGACTTTTACCAACACGTTTAACGGTTCAGGGCATTTACCTTCAGCAGTAATGGTAATTAAGCAAGGCATTGAGTTGCTCAGAATTTCACCACTGAATCGTAAGCACAAACCAGAGACATCATCATGTTTGGCAGAAATTGGCATGTCAACAGATACGAGAGAAAAATTTGCATTGCTAAGCATCTTTAATGCTAGGCTTTCACAGACCAATAGAAAATTGTCTTTCACTAACGCATTGTCACCACTTTCCTTGTTGAGCTCCCCAATGTGGTCTACGAAGGTGAAACTGGCACGTTAAAAAAACAAATCCACTTTGGTTCAGAATGCTCAATGTAGGTTTAAAAAAGAAAAGGAAGATAAAAACTTGCGCTGTCACTCAAAGAAGGAGATTTCCAAGTATAAAAGAATCTCCTTTCTTCTATGTGTGTGTGCGACGCCTTTTGCAATTGCTTCAGTTCATCATGGGGAGTTAGAAGTGAAGCTTTTCAACATGTAATGACATTTTACAGCAGCTATCAGTATAAACGACATTACACATACATTTTCTTGTGTTATTTCATCTTGACTGTGCTATATCAGGAAGGAGGTGGTGAAATTTCAAGATAATAGAAGTCTCCTACTCGTATCATTATACTTGAACAATCATCAAACCCTCAAAGTCCAGGAAGAATAGACTGTTTCTTGCATCTTCCCAGAGAATGTGAGATGAACTTTTGATTTACCAAAATGAACTGTAAGGAGATATGTGATCTGTGAGAGAACCAACAATGTATTTCTAAATCCAAAAGTTCAAAGCTAAAAAAAAGTGCCCATAGATGTTTTAGACAACTTTTCTAGATTCACAACCAAAAACAATTAGATCACCAATACAAAAATGATGCTAACATGACAAAGCAGAAAAAAAAGCATAAGCAGATTTTCTGAGTATGAAATATAAGTCCTTCATTTCCTTATCTCTCTAAATATCAATTATGAAAAATAATAATATGCCAAAAAGAAATGATCTGACCTCCTGGTGTACTCAAACATTCCTGGGAGACGTGATTCCTTATTTGTGAAAGCTTCAACATCCATTGGAAGTGGTTTCACAAAATATCCAATGTCAGGCCGCAACTTAACAGAAAGCTTCTTGCCATTGCAATATAACACCAGCTTCAGAGGCAATAGATGGTGATGGAAACAAACATAGACAATCTTTTTTACTGTCTGGCCAGGTTCCAGTGAAGCAATCTCTTCCATAGGAACCAGTGTTGGCACATCCTTATGAGATGGTGAGCTGCAGTATTGAGATGAAAACTAGTGCTTAAAATCCAGTAAAACAGAAGGGCATGTTATATGGTCAAAGAAACCTTGGAGTTATGTTAGATGGGACAGACTTCCTATGGTTGCCTAAAGATCAAGTTGATTGGGTACCCCTGACGACTTAAGTATGAAACATGACGGAAACCCAAGAAAGTCTACTAATCACAAACACAAATCTAACAAAAGAATGCCCAATTCCAGCCAATAATCCACATTTACAATAATAGGATACCCAAAAAACTCCTAGTTGCATGAATACTTGGAATTAGAAATCAACTAGATCACTGGCCCATGCTATGCTGCGGGTCAGATCAAAAAAGTTATTAATATAAAAATACATCTATGTGTTACTAATATTGAAACAATCCCCACACGGTTTAAAATATTTTTTCTAGTAGAAAAAATATTTTAAACCGTGTGGGGATTGTTTCAATATGACCCGGTCAACTTGGCAGGTCCAAAGGCAACTCGGATGATTGGTAAAAAAATAGTTTAACTCAAAATAAATATTAAAAATAATATTTTTTTATAAATATGGAGACAGTAACATATTAGATCGAGTCAGGTCAACCTAGATTAATATGTCAATTTGCATGCTGAGTCATAAGATTATGATAACCCCATAGAAAGCAAAAAAAAACAAATTACGAAGTCTAATTTCCAATAAACCTAATGTTGAAGGATAAAATTAGAAAAAAAACAATAACAAAACTAAAAAATGACCCGAGTCAACCCCCAATAAAAACAAATTGAAATAAATTACGAGTCCCAATTCTCAATCAACCAGGTTGAGAATTGATTAAAAAAATAAAAATTGATTAAAAAAACATAAAAAATGACTTGAGTCAACTCAGGTTAATCTACTACTAGTGACCCGAGTCATGAGACGGGTATAACCTCATAGAAAGCAAACCGAAACAAATCACAAAGCCTAATTCTCAATCAACTCAATGTTGAATGATGAAATTGATTAGAAAAAAAGTCAATTAGAAAAAAGAAAAAAAACTCGAGTTAACTCGACAAACCCGCGGTCTAGGTCATGAGACTAGAATAACCTCATAAAAAGTAAATTAAAAAAATTATGAAATTCGATCCCCAATGAACATAATTGGAAAGATGGAATTGGAATTGAAAAATTGATTAAAAAAGACACAAATAAATGACTCAAGTCGATTTGAGTTAACTCTCTAAACTCGTAACCCGAGTCATGAGATGTGAATAATCTCATAGAAAGCAAACCAAAACAAATCACGAATCTTAATTCCTAATCAACCAAATGTTGAAGGATGAAATTGAGAAAAAAAAAATCAATTAAGAAAAGAGAAAAAAAACTTGAGTCAATTGAGTTAACTCGTCAAAATTGTGGTCCGAGTTAAGAGACTAGAATAACTTCGTAGAAAGTAAATTCAAAAAACTATGAAGTTCAATCCCCTAATAAACCTAATATTAAAAGATTTTATTGAATTAAAAAAAAAACAGAAATTGAAAAAAAGGAAGGAAACAAATCACTATTCATTGGAATAGTGATTTGTGAGGAGGGGTACAGTAAAACCCCTCCTCTTGTAGTTTTTTTGTTAATGTTAATTGTGTGATTTAGGAATGACTGTAAATCTGATTCTTAACACATTTTAGTTTTGCTCGAATGAAGTGCAAAGCATTGTGTAGGAATCTGTGGAGTTAAATGGGAGCACAGACTTCCCCAACCATGAATTATTACTTCCTTGGTAAGAAAAGATCGCACTCAGATCCTGGCTACAATGCATGTGTATGCAGGTATGGGCTGGCTATGGGATCTCAACCAACAAACTAGGAAAAAGAAATTGACTGAAAAGTTAAATTCAGAGGCATGTGATCGCTTAACAGAATCAACATTAAAAGGGCCTCGGATTTCAACTGAATAGCTAGACCAGTTGACCAGAATACACAAATAAGAGAACTTTTTAGACAAGCAAAGATTAAAGTTACCTCTCAGAAGAATCTGAAGGTTTGCTTGATTCCTCATCCACCAAGGTTACTTCTGAAATGGTCTCATCGGTACAGTTCTCAAAGGAAACTTCTACACTAACAAGTAAGGGTGATATGCTTGAAATTTCTGGTGAAAATGAATAATCCACCTTTAATCCATTTCCATTAGCAGGATCTAAGAGTCTGTAGCTTTTAGGTTTAACTCGACTGCTAACATCCCTTATGGAGATTCTAGCTGAAGATTTACGGAGTTGACTTTGTTCTGATGTGCTCAGGATTGATAAACTAGGCTGCGCATCCAACCATGTCTCTAGAGATCTCTTTGACATCAGCTCCTCCAAATCAGTAGAAGCAGATTGAGGAGCTCCATTCTGATTTTGGTTAGCATCACCAGTATCTGACAACTGAATCAATGGATCAGTGTTGTCAACCTCACTTGTTGAACTAGTCTCATCACTGCCACCATCCCCACTTGAAACAGTCATAGAACGTTCAGAGCTATAATCAGAAGCACTTTCCTCATATGATGATCCAGATAAAGAGTCAGTGCCATCTGCCCTCTCACCTAGTGTGTCCACACCACGAATCACATTTGTATCAAGCTCATGATCGAGAACACTGCAAGGTTTTGGGAGAGGCTCATATCCTGGAGCTGCATGAAGGACTATCTGTGAGAGAGATCCAGGAAGATAGACCCGATAATCCATACTTTCAGGTGACAGTTGTCTAGCTTGTCCCTGAAACATGCATTCTGCAAGTACTTGTGGCAGGTCCTGCTTCTTGGGTAGACAGTCCGTATCTAGCTCCAGCTCTCCACTATCTAAACTGCACGGCACAAGTTTTTTCAAAAAGCGAGCTCTGTCGCGAACATCATAGTTCAAATCACATTCAGCTAGTTCAATCACGTAGCTCCCTAGTTTTTTGAATGTCTGCATTTCTTCCCCTTTTGCACCTGATAGCACCTACAGGAAAAGGTGACTTGAATAGAATGTTTTCTTCAAGGCATTAAACTCAGAAGACCAAAACTAATTCATCTACATTGAGGTTACAGCAAATTTAAGAGAGTATTAGAAATACAATAAGATAAAAATAAATAAATCTTGAGTCCTGGTTTGTATTTACATGTGGCATACCCAGCAACTTGTTACAAATATTTGGGAAGGGTAGCTCACTAAAGCAAACTAAAAGGCACAAGTCCATCATAGTTTCTGAGAGAAGTACAAGAAAAGTATTTGATATACCTTAACGGTAGTGTTAAGAATCTGAAGCTTTGTTTCCAATGCTTCTGAAGTAAAGCTCCAAGCAAGATACTTCAGTACAATGGTTAGCATCCTTGGGATTATCTCCCCTAAATTCCTGTACTCTCCTATCATCCAAATTATTGTTGCACGGGCTGCTGGCACTCTGATTGAATCCAAACTGCGGACCAACTGGATTACAACCTTTAAAAGCAAAAAGACGTCACTTTAAAATGGTAAAAGAAAATATCTAAAAGCAAACCTGTGATTCAAAAATATGCCATAACATCATGCAAGTGTAAAGTAACGATGGTGTGAAGAATCAGTTGAGCTAATTGATTGAGGAATAATACAGTTTGAATAAATTGATGATAATTGGCAGGCATGAAGCAATAGCCTGAAGGGTAGAAATTTTCAACTTTAAAAAGAAACTAGTTTTACTGCAGAATAAGTGGAAAAGTGTAGAGAACAGGAGGAAACTACAGTATAGAAGCCAAACACCCTTCCCCACCTCGATGGCAAGCAAATGAAGGAAGAAACTAACATCCATGGAAAACTTGAACACAAAGCTCCCTTTAATAATTAGAATAAAATCTTCCAAATCCAAACATAAATTAGCATAAGCAACAAATTGAAAGAATCACGTGATTGCTGATGTGAGAAGTAACACAAAACAGGACAGCAAACACTAACCACATATACTGCTTCTAGCATTGGTCTTTTTTATAAATGATAATATCTCAACAGAATGAACAGTCAAAGGAAGATAGGCAAGAAAAGGAAAAGAGCAATATACCTTTTCATGAGCGGGAGGATCTTGTGTAATAATTGATTTAATTGACATTATAGCTTGAATTAGAATACCAGCTTCTCCATTAGTGGACCCAGGGTAACAGGTTGACAAATCTGCAGACAGGCTGTTGCTTAAGAAACAATAAATAGATTATCTTTTTTCATTTGAAAGATCTGTGGAAACTGACCCTGTTTAGCCAGAGCCAACAGTCCTTCTAAGCATGTGCTGGCCATATTAGGAATTTGTTTTGCACATAAACCAATAGCAGCAACAGCGTCAGCTGAAAATCTCCTGTCTGGATCTCTAATGTAATCCTGGCAATAAACTAAAGAATTAGCATCACCTCAAGCACTGAAAGACCATGTTGTCCTTATGACACAAAAAATTGCAAATGAAAGCAAAAGGTAATGAATAGAGGCCTAAGCATCCTACCAATTCTAATGTTTTTGTGCATACATGTGCGCACAGGTATGTCATGAGGTTCCTTTTATTTTATGTATTTTTTTTATTTTTTTTTTTTTTTTGTTACTGAGGAGTGAAGAAGTGAATATGTCAACAAGTCCATGAAATACATTGATGTAAGTGTGATCACATAAGTTCTTTCTCATTCCTTTTGAAATATAATTCAAAGATTGAGATGCTATTTACCTGCTTGAGCATTGTAATTGATTCCTGGTTTGATTGCGTGATACAAGTACTCTTACAACCCTATGCTAAATTTCATCTGACTTATTTGGCACTACTCCTATTCTGCAAATTCAAACCTCAACACTACATTACTATACAGAAACACCATGATTTAGACAACTTAGCACCAGCTGAAGATGCCTTAAAGCATCCTACAAATGCAAACATTAAGACAGTGGTACAAGGAAACAGAGCAAAGGGTCATTAAGAAAATACTATGAAAATGAACTGCAAAAAATGGCAAACACCATAAGCAACCCTTCTTTCTCCCCATAAACAAAAGGCTAAGTTATGTAAGAGGAAATTCAGAGGTCAAGAGCATTTATAAAGCACATGAAATAACGCAAAAATGTGATTTTAACATTCTATCATCATATCAAGGGAGTGAAAAGTCAAACTGACAAACTTCCTAGGAGAAGACACCTAACTATCAGACAAATTAAAAAGTGGGGAAATACCTGAAACTCTTTGAAGATGGATGAGATAGATGAATCAGTAGCGATAGAACAAAGAATCTCCAGCTTCAGAGCTTTTATTTGGTATGAATCTGAAGAAACTACAAAGAAGTCTTCGAAGTACGGAGAAAAGAGAGAAGGCATTGCTTTAGCAAACACTTGAATGTTGCAAAGGACCTGCAAAGGTAATCACCAAATTATTCTTACCTTAGTACTGCTTAAAGTTAAAACTTTAGCAAACATTTGACAAAATCCAATCATGTACTATCAGGACATTTACATCCATGCATATCTTGAATGCCGAAGGATCTTCCAAGAAAAATATATGGTATCATGAATCACCTACTTGTATAGCACATTAAATGACTTTCCAGTACATTATCCATATCATTTTATATGTAAGACTATAATATGGATCACCCAAGACAGTAGCGCCACAAAGAACCAACAGTCAGAAAACAAAGGCATGTCAAGAGCAAAATAGCTGATTGATATATCAAAGCAAAAGGCTCCCTTGGACAAGCACTGTACCTATTTGTAAACGTCAATGTAATATTTTTACTTAAATGCTGAAATGTTGATTAGTAATCACATTGAATCAATGCCAAATTAGCAAATGAAAAAATCATACCATCTACCATCCCACTCGATTAACAAGCAAGCAAAAAGGCAGAAATTATACACATTAGTTGGGTTTTAATCAAAGCTCTAATAAAATTCCCTTCATGGATCTCATTTTCCCAAAAACACAATGTTCTCCCTTTTCTCTCTAACAAATTCACTGATTTTCACACTCAACGTAAGCAACCAAGGCGCCTCATCACAATCTCAGCCCACACCTCATGGATTACCTTCTTGAAGGTGATGACAAATAGGTGTGCATTATGAGAAACAAAAGCAGAGAAGCATGAGAGTTATATATTAGCATGTACACACATCAATGATCATTATAACACGTAATAAAACAGATGAACACAGGAAGTTGAAAGTACCACATATTTTGAAGTGTTAGATGATCTCAGCAAAAACAAAAGTGGTTTGACAATTCTTTTGACTTCCTCCCTTGGAGCCATGATCCAGTGTACACCAGCTGCTGCCACAACCACTGCACTATTGTTGCTCCATAGCAGAGGAGATGTACCCTGAAGTAGGATTTTCACCTCATCATTACTTCTGCCAGACGTAAATTTTGCTTCGTTGAATTCAAAGGATATCCTGTTAGCATAACTTGACCTTGACAAGTATTCATCAGGCCCTTCAATATAACATCTCGAGATCGTCCGTGCCAAATCAGAATCATACTTCCCGCTCATGCCACTGACATCATTTTTAAATGCAAAGTCATCATCTGAATCATCCTTTTCAGAATGGGATCTTTCTCTTCCATGTAAAGAGAACATTATGGATTCTTTCACAAGGCCATGCCTTGCTATGGCATAGCGCAAAAGTATTCCAATCAATACTATCTGACCCCACTCTTCCACATCGGGAAGAATCTCACATAACCTTCTATATTTTCTCCCAATCAAAGAATAATTATTTGGACACACAGAAGTAAACGCCGCAGCAGCAGCTCCAACTACTCCAGGTGAACTGTCGCTTAACAATGTTCCAACAATCTGCATAAAACAGAAAACTATGAACTCATCAACTAAACATAATGGTAATATGTAGCACCTCCATGGCTGAGATAAATTACAAGCTCCCAATTTACAAATTAAATGAATTTCCTACACATTTTACTACACGGATAAAAGAGCGATGTCACGGAAGAATTCGAAATTAATAAACACAAACCTCTTCAATCGTAGAGGAATTTTCCTCGAGGTACAAATCATGCAACTTAGGAAGAGCATTGGCAGCACATTTTCTCACATAAACAGCCATATCCTTGGCACATTTTCCCACAGCCACCAGAACAAGTGGTGCTATTACATGTAAGCGAATTCCAGCCATAGTACGCAATGCCCATGCTCTCACCAATGGATTTGAATCTCCCAGGTCCTTTTGGAAGGAATTGATTGATAGCAATGCTTCATTTGGACGCCTGAAAATAAAATTGAAGTAATGCCAAAATGCACTGTCCACCTTACGTGGTTGTTTATTGTTGCATAAGTTCAATTTATATCCTCAGATGTGAGAAGCATGAAGCATAATAGAAATAAAAATTGATTGCTTACGTACTTCTCAGCATAGTGTAGCAGGTACAAGTAAACCAGCTTCTTAACTTCCAGTGATTGAGATGCCACATTTTTAACAACCTGAAATTCCCTTTGATTAAAGAAGAGCAGATGAGATAAGATATATTCTCCGTTGATAGAGTATTGAAATTGTAATTTAAATCCTCGAGCCAAAATTCAGTCCTAATTACTCGATTAACACACAGTAAAACAGTAGAGCACGCAGCATTTCAGAAGCAATGAGTCTTGGATTGTACTCCTATTATAAGAAGAATTTTAACAATTTATATTTTAAAATTAAACTTCGAATGGAATGATAAATGAGAAAACCTCATGTTTTCCCCTGAAGTTTTGGTTTATAATTAAATTAAAATGAGTATCTACATCTAGAATATGTAATTAATCGTGGAAATAGATTCCCAAGCAATCGAATTTCTCGTTTCTTCTAAATCTAACGCGAATCATTGACTACTCATCACTCAAACAAGTAGAGCTAATAACTTAAAATTCCAAAAAAACAAAAACAAAAAAGATTCAATATCCAAATTCTTATTTCCAAGCAGAGATTAACATGTCGCAATTTAAAAATGTAAGCATAATTAGTGCGATTGCATTGAAAATTCAGTTCCAATTGATTTTAACAATTTTTAAACTAGAGAACGAGGATAGATGTAATTTATATGGACCTGAGGGAAGAAATTGGAAACGTCGAAGCCTTGAGCGATGAGAGCGAGGAGGCGTTTAAGAGCTTCGCATTTCTCGGAGTCGAATTTGCTGTCGAGTAAGGGTGCGATGTTCACGTCTTCTGGATCGTCGTATAAGTGAGCGTCGGTGCCGAACCGAAACATGAGTGTCGATGCCTTGCTCAGTGTGTCAGCAGTGGCACCAAATTGTGTAAACATATTTTAGTGTTTTTCAGTCTTCTTAGGATTTTTGCTTCAAATTTATGAATTGTATAGGAAGATGGTGATTTGGTTCTTGTAGACGTGAAACTGGATTGTGAATGGACAGTCTGTTTGCCGGAGTTTGGAATTGGAGAAGTGGCCTGTTTGGATGAGAGTCTTAGTGGAGACTTGTTTGAGAATATGAATCCTGCCTGGCCTGAGTAAGTGCTTGTTTGGATTTTGGAATTGAACTACATGGGTGTTGTTGGGCCGTGGGGACCTCATTGTGGGCCATAATGCTTCATCTTGGTGCCATTTGCTGTAGATAGACTTGAGCGTGAAGCCCATTTTTAACGGGGAAAAAAAAAACAGTCGTTTCATAAAGTCCAGATATATTATTATTTTTATATTATAACTCGCTATTATTTTTATATTATAACTGCATTGAGTGTTTCTGTTTTATTTTTGTGTTTTTTTAAAATATATATTTTTATTCAAAAAATATCAAACTAATATTTTTTTTAGTTTTTTATAATATTTTTACGTGAATTATTAAAAATAAAAAAAATATTTTAATAATTTTTAAAAATATTATATATTACAATTTCAAACACTCATAAAAAAGAATTAAATCGGTGACAGGGGAGATTTTTTTCCATCAGTTTCTTATATTCTAACTTTAGTGTTCAAGAAAAAATATTAAATTTATTTTAAATATAAAGAGTGATAAATTTGAGATCATTTAAAATTAATTTAATTTCAATTTGACATATAAACTAGAAAATACCCTTCTAATTTTTATTGAAAAAATTGTATGGTGCCATTACTGCTATGATCATTTATTTTCATTGTCAGGGGACGCGGCACATTTATTTATTTTTCATGAAAATCTATTGTTATTTTTGCCATATTGATGTTGTTACTGTAGCCACCTCTTCCACCAAGATCAACAGAGTCATCCACGTTGGTGTCGCCACCGTCACAAATATCATATTATAAACTCTTCTCGTGATAACCACTGTTATCTTTCGTCATTATAGTCGTTGTCGCAGTTATTGTTAATTTTCGTCATTATTATCACCATCGTTCTAGTTGAGAGTCATTTTTTATCATATAAAAAAACATATACACTAAAAAAGATATCTTTCATTTTAATTTCTAGTTTTTGGATAGGTAGTACACGTTGTACCGTTATGCCGCAGATAAATAAATAAAAAATGTCAAAGAAATATCAAAGCTTCGTTGGTGTGTTATAGAAAGTAAAAAAAATAAAAAATTCATCACTCGGGTCACTGGAATGATAAAAATAAAAATTTATTTAATTATAAAAAATAAGGATAGTAGATGAGTTAAATTTGTATGGAAAAGGTGATAGTAAATACAAGCACTTCAATTTTCAAATATTATAATATTAAAAATAGAAATTAGAAGAAATAAAAATATATTTTATGTTAACTAACGATAGCATACCAAACTCGTAACTTATGTCGTGAAGTTGGAACAACTCTATAAAAAAAATTAAAAAATATGATATTTGATTTCTAACAACCTGAATATAGATGTGGATGAAATTAAAAAAAAATTATTTAACAAAAAAAACCTCAAAAAACACTACCAAAATCAACAAGCCTACCAAACCCTGCGAGTTTAATCTTGTGAACAGGACAATCTAATAGAATGCAAAATAAAACAAACACAAGCAAAATTATGAAACTTGGTTTCTAAATTAACAAAACATTAAAGGATGAAGCCCAAAAAAATAAAAAAACCAAGGTCAACCTAAGAAAGTTGTTAACCCGGCAACCTAAATTATAAAACCGAGTTAACCCTGTATAAAAGAAAGCAAAGAAAGTCAGGAAGCCCAATTTCCAATAAATTTGGTGTTGAACGAAATCAAAAAAGAAAATCAATGCAAAAAAAAAAGATTGATGTCAACTTGGATTAACTTTGATGTTAAAGGCATGGATCACTCAACATGAATAAACAAATAAAATAAATTTTGAATCAATCTAATATTAAAGAATTAAATTAAAAATAAAATAACTCAAAACAGGAAATTATAATAAGAAAAATGAGGATAAAAATTGATAAAAAAAATAACAGGACACCTTGTTAAATTTGATTGGACCAACACAAATTCCACATGGAAAAGAGAAGAAAAAAAAAAGAGGGGTATCATTGATCAACATACACTACTTTGGTGAACAAAACTCGATATAAAGCTTCAATTGCCACCTGAATGGTTGTTTTTGACTATCAAAGACGCGACGAGCCTTCTTCAAATGCCAACCTAACTGATATGCTCGTTTACCCTGTCTCCCTATATTTATTTTTATTTTTTTATCATTTAAAATTGGTTGTTCTACATCTATAAAATTACATTTTATTTTATAAAATCAAACATCAATTAAATGTTAGATTTTTTTTTTGATGCTGTGAAAACTCTATATATAAATAAACAAAACAAATTATAAAATCAAATATTAAATACAGGAAATATGAATGGATCAGATCTAAAAAAAAATGCTGAGTGACTGGGAAAAAAAAAACATAAAATCTTCCCCTAACCATACAAGTAGTCCCTGATATTATAAAGAAAAAAATGACATAATATTTGTCCAGACCTCAAATTCGGTTCCCTAAAATCTAATTATTTCAATTTAATATAATTAAATTTTATTTTATAAAACCAAACGTTAGCTGAGCAACTAAATATTTCTCCGACGTTTTTAAATCTTCACACATAGGCGTGAAAAAACAAATCACCAGTTCGATAGCAAAACAAAACAATATCAAAGAACCAAATAAAAAGAACGAAGAAATCGAGTAACCGAAACGTAGGTTGTTTTGATTCCTCGATTCCCACACCAAAACTTTCATTCCTGTATCCAACCAAGATAGTGTCAGGGTGCCTGATCTTGTTGCCAAAAATTCATACCAAGTGCCGTGCTGTTGCACGACTTCGAGAAGAAATTACACGTGACCTGGTAATTATGTTTTTTTTTTAATTTAAAAAGTGTTTGGAAACGCGTATAAATTATAATTTTTAAAAAATTAATTTTTTAATGTATTTTAAACTTTTTTGATAAGTTGATTTTAAAAATAATTTTTAAAAAATAAAAAAATATTATTTTAATATATTTTATTAAAAAAATATTTTAAAAAACATTCGTAACCACACTTCGACTTTAATAGTAAACTACACTTCCAGGTCAGCTTTTACTTAAGCATGGATCAATATTAAAAAAAAAAACAATTTTAAAGATGCACGCTACCCAATCTATGACTCTAAGCTTTTAAAATCTGGTTTATAAATAAAGGTTTCACTACCAATGAAACTGTATAGATGAAATTACTGGTAAAATGATAAAAGTTCCAGTAAATTTGATCACAGCCATTGTAAATTCTAATCCTCACGGTACGATAAAAAAGAAGAAAAGAAAAAGGGGAAATCCAAATAGTACTGTTCCGAGGTCAAACTCGTCATCCAAGATCGTTGACTGTCCAAGTAGGGAAAAGAGGCCAGGCCTGCTCCCTCATTGGTCACTACAGTCCAAACAAATACGAACGTACGCTGTCACTGCCCTTTCATTTCCGAGTTTACGGTGGGCCCGAGTGTCAAATAAGGGCGTGTTTGGTTTCGCCGCTTGCCCCAAATTTAGAAATTTTTCTTGTTTATTTTTTTTTAATATTCTTGAATTTTCTTCATTTTCTATATAAAAATTAATTTAAATAAATAAATAAATAAATTTTAATATATTTATAAATAGAAAGGTTCAAACGTAACATTTATCACATTTAAAAATAAGTATTAATAAGTTACGGCTTAATGAGTTGTTTGTTTTTTCTGTTAAAACCGTGTTTTATGATTTTTTTAAAAATTTATTAAAATTAATTTTTTTATTACTTTGATAAGTTAATTTAAAAATAAAATTTTTAAAAATATTTTCATACATTTTTTTTTAAAATACATTTGAAAAATAACTTCTACTCAAAAAAAAAAAAATACATTCAAGCACTAACTAACCAAACAGACCTCGAATTTCACCGCTGGCTAGTGAGCTGCTACTATTAGCTTTTTTTCCTTCTAATGGACACTGGCCAGTGACTCAGTGCTCCTGCTATTATCTTTTGTTATTCTAATCTAAACAATTTTTTTTTCTGGGCCCTCCTCTGTAAAATGCAATGACAGATCATGTCAACTGTTTAGCTGCTGTAGTTGCAAAGTTAACCTCGTGTTTTTCAAGCGCGTATTCCCCACACAGTAAATCATGCGTCTAACACGGACCACCAACCCAGGAAAAAAAAACTCCAATCTATTTTCTTTGAAACAACACCACACCCAGAACGAACCTCCGTATTCCCACCACCACATAAAAGTGTATTTTATTTATAATTATTTTTTTAAAAAATTAATTTTACATGCTCTAAAATTAATAATTATATAAGTTTTGATCATAAAATTTATAAAATTTAAATTAATAATTTTTAAAAAGTAAATTTAGAACCTAACTAGTTAAATTACATCGTTGAAATTATCATTTTAGGGTTTATACTATGGATGGTGGAATAATCTAATGGAAGTATCTAATAATTCCCTTTATCCAAGAAAAGGGGAACAAAGTGTTAGGATAACTGTTATTGAATAAAATTAACAAAACTTGACACATGGAACCGATATTTCTTTATTCCCCTATTTTGTTGTTCTTGCAAAAAAAAAAAAAAAAAAACTTTGACATGTAAAAATTAGTTTGACTTTATACTGAAATTATGATTGAGATATTGTTTTATTGGGTGAAAAGGAATTCATTTAGTGTGATGCTTCGTGTTAGAGTTATATTACTTATTTTTCTAGATAAACAGCATGTTTATATATAATTAACCTTGATTATTTTGTTTTTTTGGTGGAAAGATTACATGTTTTATATATAATTAACCTTGATTGCTTTGTATTTTGTTTTAGAAATATGAAATGTTTGTTTTCGGTCAACTCCGTTTGTGAGGATACCCTAAACTTCAACTCCGATACGGGTCTCTTCCGTAAGGAAAAAAGAACTTGTTTATTTTTGAAGCAGAGATGCTGTTTTTAAATAAATTATTTTTTGTTTTAAAATAATTTTTTATGTTTTTTTATCATTTTGATATGCTAGTATAAAAAGTAAATTTTAAAAATAAAAAATATATTACTTTAAATATATTTCTAAATAAAAAATACTTTGAAAAACAATTATTACTGCAGTGCTAAACATGCCAGAATCAAAACGATTTTCAAAAGAAATGGTGGTACTTCCGCTTCCTTGTTTTTGTTATTTTTATTCTATTATTATCAATATGATCTTATTTAGCATGGTTTTTATTTAAATATATTCAAATTAAAATATACTTATTTTATATCATTTTTAAAAATTCTGCATAAAAAAAGTTGAGAATGCTGCAATATTTTTAAGTATATTTCATGACATACAAGGATAAATTGGAAAATTAATACAGTAAATTAAAAAAAAAATAGTGAATTGACATATAATAAAAAAGATTTGGTGAAATAACATAGTTTGACTATGTCATACTTCAGAAGCGTGACATAGTCAAACTCCAATCTTCTATGTCAATCGATTCATAATAGTCAGTGAAACTGGTCAACCGATTTTGAAAATAACAAAGAAAATTTTAAAATTGCCAAAATCAAGGGGCCTCAATGAGATTTTTAGTATCTAGAGATCTGATGGTTCACATAGTAAGACAGATGGCTACTATAAGGAGAACGATCTCCAGAAACTTTTGTAAATATCTGAGCCCAATCAAATGGTCGGGTCAAGAATCATGGTTCTTTTGAGCCGTTATTCTGGTTTGACGCGACCAGATCTCCTTTTGGATCTAGATTTATCCCATTAATCCATAAATATATATGCTAAGACATCCACATAATTTGTTTGGAGCACATCCTCATTTGGTTATGATATACTTGCACCTAACTATTCAGAATCACCCACTATTACGTGGACTATTAGTTTTTGAGATTTTATTTATAGTTTATTTTTGGTTAATAAGTTGGATAAGGATATATATTTTAACTCATGAAATATGTTTTGAAGAAAAACTTTATAAAATGATGGTTTTTATGTAAAACGGATGATCGGTTAATACAATTGGATCCAACCGGTCAAACAATCGAGGCAAAATATTAGAGTTTGATTATGTTGCTCTTTAAAATTAGCATGGCATGGTAAAACTATATTATTTCGTTAAATCTTTCAACTTATAACAATTCATTAATTTTTTTTAATTTACTATGCTAATTAAAAAAAAAACAATATGCAAGTTGGTAGCAGATGTTGCAGATTTCATGCATTCAGTAACTCGGTCAATCTTGACACTTACAAAAGTTTTAAATCAATGACAAAAAAGAGCATATAAAGCTGTCAAGAACAACATTTGTAGCGATATAGCTAAACCAGATTTAAACCAGCACATTGGTTATAAAAAGGGTTTGGAATTAGAGTTTTCACTTTCAAGTAGGTAAAAACATATCGAGGAGGGTAATAGAAGTCATTACACGAAAAAATAACAGAGGGGACAGGGGCGGACCTGAGTTATGCTTGGAAGGAGCTCGGCAGTCCAAAATTTTAAAATATCTTGATTTTAGTCTTTAAGTTTCTAAATTTTTCATGATAATTATGTATTCAGCCCCTCTGAAAATAAAATATTTATTCTTCAATCTTATAATTTTTACTACGGCACCCTGGATAAAATTTTATAAATATGCCCCTGGGTGTGGAAGTAATTTCCCTGGAGCATGAATCTAGAAAACCAGCTTGAAAATGAAAAAAAAGAGGCTATGCCCTATCCACTGGTATAAAGTATTTATTTGTTTTTATGTTTCAAAAATATTTTTTTTAAAATATATTTTTTATTTTTTTACTTTAAGTTAATTTTTTTGATGTTTTATATTATTTTGATATGTTAATATTAAAAATATTTTTTTAAATAAAAAATATTTTTTAAAATAATCATTATTATATTTTTAAATATCTAAAATAATCATTTGACTAGTCGGCAATTTAATGTAAGTTAATGTATTGAATTTTCCAGACTGAATTTACTCAACAAGGTAAGTTAATGTATTGAAATTTAAAAACACGAACCCCTTTGACAAGTTTTATATTTCTACAGTGTCAGGTTAAAAGGTAAATAGATTAAAAATAATTCAGTATTTTAACGAGAAAAAGCTAGTGGTAAAAATCACATAAAATCAATGGATAATTCACCAAGTTCATGATTAGCATATCTAGATTGCATATCCATCTCTTCCAGTACTGCCTGAAATCCATCATTCATTTAAACACAACCCAAATGCATCAACCACGGTTAGAATTTAGACAAGAGTCGGTGATTTTACTATTCACCACTTTACAAAACACTACTTATTATAAAAGAGTTTTTTTTAAAAAAAATATATATGTTTTTTTTAATTTTATCATTTAAAATTTAGTTTATTCTATATTAAGTTTTATTATTTATCGTGGTTTGTTTTTTTAGCTATTTTGATTTTATGATCCGTGTTGCAAGTTTATCAAGTTAACTTGATCAGCTCAATTTTTTTATTTAAAAAAACTAGTATTTTTTGTTGATTTCACTCATCAATATTATGTTAATTATAAACCAAGTCTCTTGATTTTTTTTTATTTATATTTTATTAGGCTATCATAATCTCATGACTTGAATCATGAGTTTTACAGGTTAATATTGGTTGACTCTGGTCATTTTACCGTGTTTATTTTTTTTTTCAGACTTTTGATTAAGAATTGTGCTTTATAATTTATCATGAATTGCTTTATAGGGGGTGTTCCAATTTCATAACCCAAGTCACGGGTTCGGTAAAATAACCGGGTTGACCTAAGTCATTTTTTTAGTTTGGTTTATATGATGTTATCATAATCTTATAATTTAGATCATGAGTCTGACAGGTTAATTTAAGTTGATTTGGGACATTTTTGACGTCATTTTTTTATTGATTTGTTTTCCAGTTTTATATTTCAACAACTAATTGAAAATTAAATTTTATAATTTTTTTAATTTATTTTTTGTGAGATTATTATAATCTTAGGAACCAAGATATGAACGTGGTAGATTAACTCATATTTTTTTTTTAATTTTATTATTCAGTATTAAGTTGACTGAGAACTTAACTTCATAATTTGTCTTGACTTGCTTTATAAAGAGTTATCACGATTTTATAATTAAAGCTGTGAAATTGATATGTTAACCTAAATTAACCCGAATCAATCTTATATGGTGGCATATTAATATTTTTGAGAAGAAATACTGCCTTAAATTTTTTTTAAAATCAAATTATATTTTTACCGGTTATTCAGATTGTATTTAAACCTATTAATTTATCTAAGTTACATTCAAATATTTCTTTATTTTTTTTTAAATTAACAACACTTAAATGTTTTCTCAACGTTATTTTAGTGCATGTCAATATCTCAATAGCAACCAAAGCGGGAATTCTCTTGCTACGGTGCTAAAAACCAACAAAACATTCACACTATATTTTTCTCACCCAACCTCGAAAGTAAACAATAACATAACAAAGACTGCTATGATCATAAAACGAAATTGTCCATTCATCATCTATTAAATCCTGTTATTTGCATGGTCAAGATCGATTTAAAATGTAATTTGAATTGAATTTTATTTTAAATTAGATTGGTGACTGACACAGATAAATCTGGACTGAACTGATAAAATTTAATTGACTCAATTAAATATATGAATAATTTTTTTTATTCAAAACAATATTATTTTAAAATTTACTGACAAACCTAAGACCGAAGCTAGTTCCAATAACCGTGTCACTTCCTAATCCAATTCACTGTATAATTCCGAGAAAAATAAAAAAATAAAATGGAATGGTCCACTAACTAACCCAACTCACTAGCTAACACTGTTAAAAGAAAAAAACGAGAAAAAAACTCGCTTTCCCATATCTGCCCTCATCACGCGCCTTAACAGACAAACTCCACTCGCGCTAGGACGAAACTCAAGTCCTAACCGAAACACACACTTGTCATTTCTTCCTCAAAAGCTCCACTCAAAAACCCAAATCCATCTCCTTTAAAACACTCATTGTTCGTGGAATTTAACTAAAAACTCACAAAATCTCACCATTTCGAGCTCTGATCTTGCACAGGTAATGGTTCCCCAGCTTCCATTACGTTATTTTCCTAGCGTTCACTCTTACTTAATTCTTTACAATTTTTTTCACATGCACCATAAATGTGTTATCATTTTGGTGTTTGATTTGGTTTTAGTGTTTACCAGTGTTTTTTTATTAAATATTAATCCCAGAGTTTCTTTTCACTGATCTGCTGATTATCCATGTTTTATGTTTATTCACGGTGATTGAGATACAGTTGTTATAGATTCCGTGTCCTTAAAAAACTGTTTTAGCCTGCGTTGTTTTATCCCGAGCTCTGTTCGGTTCCTGGGAAAGTTTATGTATAAGAGAAAATTGTTTGGAATTTAAGGAAATAAAATGCACTTTGCCATTTTTTTCCTGTTTGTATCTAATTTTTAGTGCTTTAATTTATGTTGTTTTTTCTTTCACATTTTTTTCCCTGTTAAGCAAACGGAGTTTAATTACGAGTAATTTCTGTGATTATTTGACTATTACAATTTTTTTATTAAAAGTTATTTGACAAATTGACATCTTGCCATATGATGTCTTGCATGTATAATTTTTTTTTCACTCATTTTACATTTGGGCTTTTGAATTTCTGCTTGGGCATGTGTTGATGATATTTATGATATCGTTTTGTATCTTTGTCCAGCTTTCTGCTGTTAAGAGTAAGAAAAAGATTCTATTCACATTATGGGTATTTCTTAACATTTCCTTGCACCCAGGTACTCATTTGATACATCCAAGTGCGAAGCTCAATGGAACACAGTTCAGACGAGGAGATTGATGCAAGCGGATCTGATTCTGAAATGGATGAGTATGAAAATGAAGCATATGAAGAACTGAAGGACGGGAAGCTCCGAGTGAAGATTTCTGATGAGACTTTTGCTTGCCCCTTCTGCCCCCAGAAGAAAAGGCAAGCTTACCTTTACAAGGACCTCTTGCAGCATGCTTCGGGGGTAGGCAAGAGTAGGTCACAGAAAAGAAGTACCAAGGAGAAGGCTAATCACCTGGCACTGGTGAAGTATTTGGAAAAGGATTTAACAGCTGCAGGCAGAACATCAAAACCTGTGGGTGAGACTGATCCTCATAGTGATTGTAGCCATGTGGAGAAAATGGATGTAAGCCAATCTGAAATGGATAACTGTGAAGATAAATCTTATGAAGAACTGAAGAATGGAAATCATCAAGTGAAAATTTCAGATGAGACTTTTACTTGTCCGTACTGCCCCACCAAGAAGAGAAAGCGTGATTACGTATACCAGGACCTCCTCCAGCATGCTAATGGGGTGGGAAAGAGTTTGTCAGAGAAAAGGACTGCCAAGGAGAAGGCTGATCACCTCGCATTAGTTAAGTACTTGGAAAAGGATCTAGCAGCTGCAGGCAGTTCATCAAAACCAGCAGGCAAGACTGAAAATCTTAGTAGTTGCAGTCAGAACGACAAGTTTGTGTGGCCCTGGACAGGTATTGCGGTTAACCTACCTACTAGGAGGGCTGAGGATGGGCGATTTGTTGGAGAAAGTGGGTCTAAATTCAGGGATGAGTTGAAAAGTAGAGGGTTTAACCCGACAAGAGTTCATCCTCTGTGGAATTTTCGTGGTCATTCAGGAACTGCCGTTGTGGAATTCAACAAAGACTGGCCTGGTTTGCACAATGCCATTTCATTTGAAAAGGCTTATGAGGCAGATCAACAAGGGAAAAAGGAATGGTTTGCTAGTAGTGGGGAAAAATCTGGTATCTATTGTTGGGTTGCACGTGCTGATGATTATAATTCGAACAATATTATTGGAGAACACCTAAGAAAAATTGGTGACGTTAGAACAATTTCTGATCTCATAGAGGAAGAAGCCCGAAAACAGGACAAGCTTGTATTCAATCTCACAAATGTTATTGAGACCAAGAATAGGTACTTGAAAGAGATGGAGTTGAGATGTTCAGAGACTTCAGCCTCCCTCAACAAGTTGGTTCAAGAAAAAGAGAAGCTTCTTCATGCTTATAATGAAGGTGTGTTCTGTTATACCACTTAAGGCAATATTTTCTCTACTTTGTAAAAAGTAATACAACTTTTTCTTGAGTAATAATTTAGGTTTTAAGCTGTTATACTCGTTCATGTGCACAATCCGCAGGAAATAGTTGCTTATTTCTTTCTGGTACCATGCTGCTGTATACAAATTGATTCATGCTGCATGCATATGATCATTTGCAGAGATAAGAAAAATTCAAACGGGTGCAAGGGATCACTTTCAGAAGATATTGAATGACCATGAAAAGATTAAGTTGCAACTAGAATCTCACAAAAAAGAGCTTGAGATGCGAGGATCAGAATTGGAGAAGCGTGAAGCCAAAAATGAAAGTGACAGACGAACTCTTTCTGAAGAGATTGAAAAGGTGCGCTCCTTGGTGCTTGAGTGGAATGACTTGTATGCATGTTCTCATGTTCTGGCATGAACATTGAAGAGGTGAAACCAATAACTTAAAATCATAAATAGGAGAAAATAGAAGGTAAATGGTGTCAACTATTTATTATTGCGGACCTGATTTCATCGTTTCGTTGAAGAGGAAGAGCAGATAAAATGATCGATCTTGCTTACACTGCATTCTGTTAATGATATTATCAGAGCTTGAATGGAAAAACATGTTGTCACAGTGAACTAAAGTCCTGGGGGGGGGGGGGGGCGGGGGGGGCCGGGGGGGGGGGGGGGGGGGGGGGGGGGGGGGGGGGGCGCGG
>Ga0325405_1001284_pt1 | contig 25373 bp, 17 predicted proteins | sample PopdelMetagenome_21_FD_205663 | JGI IMG/M metagenome (GOLD analysis project Ga0325405, IMG submission 205663) | Populus deltoides microbial communities from Bellville, Georgia, United States - Xylem-Control-R2 | ecosystem: Host-associated > Plants > Phyllosphere > Stem > Wood/Secondary xylem...
AAAAAAAAATCCCTCCAAAATGCTAAAAAAAATAAACGTAGAGAAATTAATAGAAAATGATGTAAAATTCAACACTTGTGACGAATGGAGCAAAATCCACCTCCTACCCGATTATTCCATCCCTAATCAAATCCCCCATATCAATATAAAGTTATTATCATTATAGAAATTGGTATTGCTTATTTGTTATGAGATAATCCTTTAAACTGAATTTTTTTTTTTTTTTATGATTCATAGATGAAAGATGAAGATATAGTTTATTTTTTTAATTTAGATTTTATTTTTTTATTTGATTTTTTTATGAAAAAAAACCACTCAGATCCAATATCAACTGGATAGACACAGCCATCCACTCAATTAAATCTTACTAGATTGGAGATCCAAATAGGCGATGGATTTAGATATTTCGAGTAGGTGATGGACGGAGCAAAATCCAACTCCAACCCAATCATTGTTGTCCCTAATTAAAACTCCCATATCAATATAAAGTTATTATCATTCTGGAAATCAATTGATAGTATTGCTTATTTGCTATGAGATAATCCTTGATATTTCTCCATGGCAGCATCCAGCGAGCTCCCACTGCAAAAACCCATCTCGTAGATCAGTGCCACGAATTTGATGCTTACTCCTTCCATCAAAACTATGCAGAATTGAGACTTGGAATTCTAAAGTCATTTATTCAGGATTGTAAGCGTAACCAAGTATTTCCCAGCTCCAAACAGGTCAATCATACCACATTTATGTTGAATTCCTAAGCAGAATATATAAACTTGTGAAATTGTACTGTCTGCATCTACCACAACAAAATCCATCAGACCATTTGGTCTTATCGCGCAGGGCGCATGAAAGCCAATTAGTGCATGCATCTGCACCTGCATACGTGTGCAACGCCACACAATGAGCAAGCGTGCAACACTTTAATGAAACCTGAAAATGCGATTAACATTTCACAATAGTAAAAAAAAAGAGAGAGAAAAAACGCCAGAAAAAAGAGAATATTTGAGAACAAAACTGCAGAAACCCATCAGCTCATGAAAGAAAATGTGCGATGATATGTAATCCAAAGAATGGAGTTTGGAGAATAGAACATTGCTGAAACAGCCTTTTGAGTGTCTTAGAATGGTTCTAACTGGTCAGATGCATACCATTCACTGCAATCGTCTAGCATCAAAAACTTTTTCTTATTGCCCCCCAATCATGGAAATCTGACTTCTCTCGCAAGATTTAAAACACTCCAATTTCCAACATGGAAGCTGATTGATATCTTATTATCAAAAGGTCTCAATCCAAAACATCATCAGCACCAGAGCTTCTAGCCCTTCGATAATTTTCAAAAACATCATCAGCTAGATTGTCACTTGTGGAAACAAGATCTCAATAAAGGTAGGTACCTCTATTGCAAATTCAAAACTGAAGCCAAGGAAATCGAAATCATGTCACTGCCTTTACATAAGCAATTAAAGAACCTCTAGGCAGCAAGGCGTCTCTGATACATCATCTTAAACTATAGAGATGCTACACCGCAAAAGTAACATAAGCAATTAAAGAGCAATCAAATCCCATGATCTACAGGCATCGGGCGGTCATAGCTGCAACATAGCATTGTTAGACAGTTAAGAGGCCAGGGTGGTTTTTCAACTCTTGTTCAACTGCTGTATTACCATTCTTCCAAGCCTGTTAGATTCATGACACCATTCAGATAATCCAGTGAAAATGAAAACCACCCTACTTCCCCTCTCACAATTGTGCCCTCACCCCTTGTACTCAAGCATGTAATTATTTGAGCGGAGCTTATCAACTTGAACACGAGGGCAGTTTACCTTATGTCATGGAACGCAACATTATAACAAATACCTATGCTACCTCTATTTTTTTTCCACTAGTCTTGCGTAGAGTATGACTATCTGAAGCAAGAACCTCTAAAGAAACTCCATACAATCAGCATCAAAAAGGAAGATTCTAATGGAAATGCTAATTCTGTAGCCTACAAAATTAGAGTTAGGAGTTGAAAATTTTATGTAAGTTTTAATTTGCATCAATAACACATAAGTCTTCAGTTCACCTTTAGTAACCACTGTCATGACAGATAATAGATCAAGTGCCAGATACTACTTGAATATCCTCCCACATCAGTTAATAGCCCTTGTTGACAACATTTGTATCCAATAGTAAGACTTGTATTGGCAAATTCTTAACCAATGTCAAGCATAATTCATGCCCATATAAAAGGAAGGAATTACAATAAATGAACTTCGGTTTCTACCTTTCACCACAGCCAACATCAAACAGCTAGTTTATAAAAGAAAAGGACTTCCTACTCTTCCCTCAAAATTTCAATGACATCCAGGCACAAGTCACCCGTAATTGCAGATGAGATAGCACACCATTAACCAAAAATGATGCAACCAACAAATAAACATAAAATATGAGACTCCATCATCTCCAACATTAATCTGAACATAGGAAAAATAAAAACATATCCACTTCTAACTGACACAATAAAAAACTTTCAATTTTCTCTAATCACTAACCAATGATCCATTCAACAAAGAAAACATTCCTCAAACAGATCATGCAGTCATCTAATAATCAAAAGGCAGGTCATACGCATAGAACCAAATCACAAACTATTCATTTAAAAAAATGAGAAGAATTATATACAATATGTACATTGCATTGTAGAAAAGATGTTCTATAATACCCTTTCAGTTACCGAATTAGCAAATGGTACCCAATCTCAAAGGCACCACTTTCCCTCTGTCGGTATCACCAATGCCATCAGCCACAAGCCTAACAACCTTCTTAAACGCAAAATGCACGCAATTCGACAAGGCAATCCAATAAATCACCTCATAAACAAACCCGTAAGCAAAATCCGAAGACCGCGAGGAATACCACCCCGAAGATTCATCCCAATCATGCCCTCCGAATTTATCGAAATTCCACCCCCTGCCGCCGCCGCCACCAAAACCGCCCCAGCCGCCTCCACCGCCAAAAAAACCATACTCCTCTCCGCAATCGCCGGCATCTCCATAAGTTTTCGATCTACTCCTGGTCCGCCGCCGTTTCCGGAGGATGGTGCGACGGGAGGTTTTGGATTTGACAGGCGGCGAAGCCAAGACATCGACGATGACAGCGCAGATTTGGGAGGATTGATCTGCGAGGTTGATGCGGTTTTGGCGATGGAGGAACAGCGAGTTTCCAGAACATAGGGTTTGTTGTGCAGCTATGGTAGCTGTATCGGCGATTAGCGAGATGTTCATCGTGAATTTATTTTTTTTCCCAATTAGTTAGAGTTTGGGAATTTGATTTTCCGGGAAGATAAATGGGAAGGAATGTTGAAATTGAAACTGAAACGGACAAAGAATTAACGCGTGGCGTAGCGTGCTGGCTGTTCTTTTTGGACTCACAAGTAACAACGTAAGAAATATTGAAACGAACTGATGTCCTGATTAGGAAGAGTGTGATTTAGAATTGTGTTATTTTATTTTAAAAACATTTTTTTAATATTAGTACATAAAAAAATTAAAAAATTAATTTTATATAAAAAAAATTAAAATTTCTAAAATAACATCATTTCAAATACATTCACAAACGGATATGAATTAAAATCATTGTTATTAAGCCGGCTAATTCAGCATGTAATCTTCAAATCATCTTGTTAATTTATTAATCTAACACCTTATTATCATGATTTATTTTGGATTATTTTGGATATTCATTGGAAGATTTAAGAGTCGATTATATAAAAAATTAATTTTTTTATTAAAAATAATATCACTTTAAAGAGATATTTTTATCATTTTTTCTTTTGTTAAAGTTTTATGTGTTTTCAATTTAATCCTTGGTATCTAATTTGTATATAATGATTGTCATAACCTATTTTTTTGTTCTTCCCCTGAAATTTACCTTTTTTCTTTTAAAATAAAAATATAAAACAAAAGCAATAATAACAAGAAGACTAGTAACTTGGCAAAAGCAGACTGAAGAAGGTTTCAGATATGTAAAAGAATCAAGCTGAAATTTTGGATGGAATTATGAGACTAATCATACCTCATTGTACTTAAAACTAAAGAGACAATGCAAATAGAAGGTCAAATTAAATTATTAAAGACTTAATTAGTGAAAAATTAAGTTTGGGAGCCCAATTTGAGCTTAATTATGAAAATTGAAATTTTAGAGGACCAAACTTAATTTTTACGAAGTCAATTAATTGAAATCAAGGACAAAATTGCAAGAAAAACAAAATCTATGGTCAATTAAGGGTTAAATTGAAGAAATTCATAACTAAGGATCTTTTTTAGAAGGCATTAAACTTCGGAGACTCAATTAGTTTGAAAACAGAGGTGAAATTGAAGTAAATTGAAAGTTTAATGGTTAATTGAGGGTCAATTTGTATAAATTCAAAACCAATGACCAAAATAAAAATAAAATGCTAAAATTCAGGATTGATATTGGAGTTTGGCAAGGGTTAAATCGCGTAAAATTAAAAGTTCGACGTCAATTAGGGATGCAATTAAAAGAAATCAAAAGCCGAAGGATTAAATTGAATTTAGTCAAATTCCTAATTAAACCCTAAGAAAATCATAATAGTGTCATTTTACTTAAATGAAATGGTATATTTTGACCAAAACAGTTTGTTTTGGTACGAAACAATACCATTTTGACCAGCACAGAAAAAAAAAGATGTCAAATGTCTTGTCGTTTGACTATTATTTATCATCTTCAAGATTTTGTACCCGAAAGGTTGCTCGGATTGCTACTTTTTCAGAGCATTCAATGCTTCATATTTCCACAAAATCAGATAAATCATACATTACTATGGTGGCTTGACATTGTACTACACCTCAACATAATTCTTGCTGGTTGATTGCCTCTACAGCTGCCTCTACAGCTACTGCCCTAAAAAGACTAACTGGATTAGCCTTTAGCAGCCGAATGATGATAACTTTGAGCCAACGGTTGAGATCCTTCTCGATTGAATCAAGGGCCAAGATTGGTCCCCAATAAAGACAAGATGTCACTCTTCCCCTCTATAAATAGAAGTGGATTTCAGGCATTAAGGAGAAAGAGAGAATAGTGCAAGGTGAGCAAAAAACCATCTTTTTTAGCTTTTTCAACATTGTTTTTTTCTCTCCATCGTCGTTGCAGCCATCTCCTCTGTCGTGAATCCCAGCAGCTTCAGCCTCAACGTCGTGACCACCAACGGCCCAACACCCTTACAACTTCTTCTTCTTTATGGTAATAGGAATAATATCACCGACACCAACCTCTTCTTCTAGCAGCGCCAACCTCTTCAGACAAGCCCTACCAAAGCTTCACCACTAACGGCCCCACTGTGAGCCGTCAGCAGGCCCACCAGCCAGCAACACCTCATCTAGCCTAGGTAAGCTTCTTCATCCCTTTCCTCCTGTGGTTTTTTCTTCCTATACATCTAGCAAAAGAAAACTAAGACGGGTTGGACCCGTCTCAGCCCAGCCCAACCCAACCCAACCCAACCCAGATGGCTGGGCTGGGTCCATCCCAAATAAAAAATAAAAAATAATTAAATTTTTTAAAAATCATTTTAAAATTATTTATGAGTCCGCCGCATATTTTTTCTAATAATTTTGTCTAATATTGAGCTGTAGACTTACACTACAGGATATGGACTCGGTACCTAAGGAGCCCAAGCGCCACGTGTACGCAGCCCTAGGGGATGCGCCTCTAGCTTGGCGCTTGGGACCTATTAGCTGCAGCCTCACACATGCCATCACCAAACAGTACAGTCTACAGTGAAAGCACTCATAGTTTAGAGTACCTGCGCTGCAATGCAGAACAATACAATCCACAGTGAATTCATTTATAATGAATATTATTTTACGCTACAGTGAAATACTGATAAATTTTAGTTATAGTTTAATACTTTCATTTACTTGACATATTGAGCAAATTGAGCTATCTTTAAATACAAAACCAACACATACACTTATTTAGTTTTTAAATATTAACAATTATAATAATTTTACAATTTCTACATGTTGATTATTTATTTAGTTTCCAAATATATGTCGAAAATCAAATTGTTAAGACATATATTTTAAATAAGATTATCAAACGAGTTTTAAATATAGTGTTTTTAAAATAAGATAACCAAATCAAATTAATCTTAGTAGTTCCAATAATTGTGTTTTTTTTAAATCATTAATAAAATAGTAAAACATCATTGATTTTTCAAAAATTAGTATTTACAACATTTTATTTTAACATTTTAAGTTTTTAATTTGATAAGTTAACCCATGAATTAATAATTTAAAGTCTAAATTAGATCGAGTTTTAACAAAAATAAAAATATAATTGATTTAATATAATTGGATTAAAAATCTAAATGGACTCGTAACTTAATTAACTTAGAAAAAATTAATTAATAATATTATTATTTTTTTATAAAATAAAAAAATATATTGACTTGAATATTTACCGGTGGCTTTTCTGGATTTCGAGTTTAAAAAATATAATTATAGCACATGCACCATTTATTAAGAATTTTTTAATTTCTAAGCTATGGGCATGGACCGAACACGGGGTAGATGAATAAATCATATAGTACAAGAAGATCTGTCCCTTCTTATTCGGTTCGGAGAATCCGTTAACCCACATTGTTTTTTTAAAAAAAGGCGACCTTTCCAATACTTTCCAGAATTGACCACGTTGGCTGGTTGTCGACGGCGCTCACTTATTTAAACCCCAAACCAACTCTCCAACGACTTCCCTTCCCTTTTTCCATTTCTCTCAACCAGAAAATTCTGATCTCAAAAGCTAAATTATTAATTTAAATCATAATCAATATCAATGGCATCGTCAGCGCAATTAATGGGAGGGGGGAGTGTTGGCGGCGGCGGTCCCCGTTACGTACAAATGCAATCAGAGCCATCAACGCCGTTACAACCACCATCATCCTCAATCATATCTTCCTTCTTCTCTTTCCGTCAAGGTTCGACACCGGAATCCGGCCGGATTTTCGATGAATTACCACAAGCTACTATTGTGTCCGTCTCTCGACCCGACCCCAGCGATATTAGTCCTGTTCAATTATCTTATACAATCGAAGTTCAATATAAGCAGGTACCGATACGCGATCAATTAACCGAATTTGAACTAGATTTTGTTTTTAGGTTTCTAAATTTTGTGTGCAAATTTGATTCTTTAGGTTTTGAATTTTGACTATTCAATTTGAATTTGAATTTGAATATTCTTAGGCCGTGTTTGGATGCTCTAAATATTCATAAAAAAAGCTAGTAAAAAGTAAACTTTTGAAGCTACACATTAGGTATTGAAACATTATTGAACCCTCTAATTTGTACAGAATCTTTTGACTATAATTTCTTTTCTTGTTTCTTGAAGAAACAGTGTTGTACAATTTTATTTTATTTTTGGAATTAGTAGGGGCAAATAAATTTGAAATTTTTAACGTGGAATTTTATTTTGGTTAATGTAGTTCAAGTGGAGATTATTGAAGAAAGCGGCACAAGTGTTTTATTTACATTTTGCATTGAAGAAACGGGTGTTTTTCGAGGAAATTCTTGAGAAGCAAGAGCAGGTGTGTCTGTGTGGTGGATGGCATTGGTTGTGTTTGTTACTTTTGTAAATGAATTCTTTGAGGTTGTTATGTTGGTAATTTGATTTTTTTCTGGGAAGGTGTGTGGTTTTGATGTGCTTTTTATTGGAAAATTATATTAAAGGTTAAAGAATGGCTTCAAAATCTAGGAATAGGAGATCATACACCAATGGTTAATGATGATGATGATGCCGACGATGAGACCATTCCATTGCATCATGATGAGAGTGCCAAAAACAGGTCACAGCTTACACATTTGTGTAATTGTTAAACATATATTATGTCCTTGTCTTCAGTAATTCTCATAGTTCTTACAGGTGGTTTTTCTGTTCAGAGATGTTCCATCAAGTGCTGCTTTACCAGTTATCCGTCCAGCGTTGGGAAGACAGAATTCAATGTCGGACCGTGCAAAGGTTACAATGCAACAATATTTAAACCACTTTTTAGGGAACATGGATATTGTGAACTCCCGAGAGGTATTCTTCTTCTTCTTTTTCAAGTTTCTGGTTCTTGTTGAATTTTGTTGCTATTGTTATTTAGGAATACGTATTTCTCATTTATTTGTGGAAAGTGAAAACTCTTATTTCAAGATAACAAAATGCATATCATAGATTAACTTTTATATGGTGGCGACTTCAGAAAAATGTAAATTTTAGATAGATAGATCTGATAGCTCTACTAGCTTTTTCTATGAAATCCAATGTGAGGGCCAGCTCAACCTATTTGTTTTAGGTCCTAGATGCCCTCTTTTTTTGTTTTTTTTCCTCTTGTCCTCCTATATATAAGATGTGAATTTTTTTTTAGAAAAATCAAATCCAACTTTCTTTTTTCTTCTTCCATGATGCTTTAGGAATTTTTTAATTTAATATTCTAGAATCTGACAATGATCAATTAAGTTCCACACTGTCATTTGAATTTGTTATGTGATGTTAAAGCCAAAAGCAACGCTCCAGGCATCTCATTGAAGCATCAATTTCTCTTCCTTGCTCAATTGCATGTCCTAATCAGTGCTTCATGTCTTCTGCTGTTGTGTATCTATGATGGAGTTTGACTACTTTATGGGTCTTTGAACTCATCATAAGCATGCCGGCAGTTCATTTCAACATGAGGCATCACTTGAACTACCAGGCTGCCATTTATCTGTTCAACTTTTAGAAAAATCATTTCCTTGAATGCTTGAATCAATTGATATCTATTTAAGTCAGGAATTTTCTTTGTTTGCGTGGTGTGACGATGAACTGTATGAACCTATCATTGAGAATTTGTGTTAGAGAATAATATAAATCATATCCTGGGACCTCACCTAACAGGTTAAGCTATTAGGTTGAGATGGTTCTTTGACATGGTATCAGAGCCTTGATGACTAAATGGTCATGAGTTCGAATCTCATCATCCCCATTTATTTAATAAAAATTAAGCACATGGTATTGTGGGCCTGTGCAAGTTTCAAGACCAAAGGGCTTTTACTCGAGGGGATGTGTTAGAGAATAATATAAATCATATCCTGGGACCTCACCTAATAGCTTAAGCTATTGGGTTGATATGGTTCTTTGACAATTTGAACAACACGTGTTTCCTAGTTCAATCCATAATCCCAAAGTCTTGGTTTTTGAAACCTGATGATTTGAAATTAAAAATATTTTCTTGCTTTTAATTTTTACTACTTCTTGGTTGCTAATTAGCATGCATTTCACCATGCTGTTGTAGGTTTGCAAGTTTTTGGAGGTCTCTAAGCTGTCATTTTCACCAGAATATGGCCCTAAGCTGAAAGAAGAATATGTTATGGTGAAGCATCTACCACGAATAGTGAAGGATGATGATTCCAGGAAATGTTGTGCTTGCAGTTGGTTTAGTTGCTGTAATGACAACTGGCAGAAGGTAATGCAATCTTGCCCAAAACTAGGTCTGCCCCTGGCAGAAGGTAATTTGTCATTTATCTGCCTGCACAATTGTGCAAAAAATGAAGGTTTCTGTGTAGGGTTCTTCATCATTACTTTTAGTTTTATTGACAGTGTTGAATGATATTATGAGTATTTAACACTGAATCTTCTTCTGAGAACGCACATACAAGACCTCACAAATAAATGTTTGCACAAACATGTGCATTTGTGCAGGTACCTCGTCATTTTCTCCTTTATTGATTTAGATGGTTTGGAAATACTTCTGGTCTATATATTCCAATTAGAAATCTTCTTGAAAAGAAAGTCAAATTTTGTTGGGTAGACTTGAAGTCTGGTATAAAAGCAGAGTTTCTTTATGCATTGGCTTGTATTGTGGAGCTCAAATGTAAAAGGGGCACCACATATGCTGCCTAAGGTATATGCAGAAGCAACTAAACAAAATATCATCGTCATGTCCATACAGTTTGCTGGACAAGACTTGGTGAAATGCCTGGTCCTTGCACATAATTCTGCCAAGTTATCTGAAAGTCCTTGACATGATAACCTCAATTCATTTTGCAAGATAAAGAATTATGCTGTAGCATTGCATCTCACAATTTATACCCTTTATGTATCTTATTCATTAAGATCCAGCATTTGCAATTTCCTTACAAAATCACAACTAGTTTATTGGATATTGCTGCAATCATTCAAACTTGATAATTGGATCAAAATTTTAGATAGAAAAAATGTTGTTTATCATTCTAAAGCTAAGAGGGAATTTGCAAGTAGTGGCAAGGGAAAAGATAAGTTCAACAATAATTTCCCCTGGAGATGCATGACAACTTTTGTGGTCTAATTGGGGGCTTCTTGATGGTACACCAACAATAGAATGCTGTAATTTTATCCATAACATTAAGAGTCACACAGCATTGTCCATGTTTTCTGATTTTCTGCAGGTGTGGGCTGTTTTGAAACCAGGATTCTTGGCACTGCTGGCTGATCCTTTTGATACCAAGCTTTTGGATATAATTGTTTTTGATGTATTACCTACTTCAGATGGAAGTGGTGAAGGCCGAGTGTCATTAGCAGCGGAAATAAAGGAGCGGAATCCTTTACGACATGGTTTTAAGGTAAGCAGCGTGTAGATTCTTTCTTATGTGGTGGTTTCTCTATCGTGCTTTTGTAACATGTAATCTTAAAATTTTAATGACATTATTTTGTACAAGATCTGCCCTTATGCTTTGTTGATGATGGCATATCCGGGCTTTGGCGTTAGCTGCTTTACTTGTTTAAGGATCAGTTACCACACACAAGCACCTTGTAAGCCGAAAAGCTATTGTAGTACAATACTGTTTTAACGGTAAGGCAGCCTAGATGATAGCCATTACATTTTCAAAAGTGAGTGATCCTTCCCTGTAAGTCAAAGTCTGACTGATTACATGGGTGGTATTTTTAGGAAATGTCTAGTAAACAACTTAGCAAAGAAATATAGGTCAATTTATGCTAGATGCCTCTAGATACAACAGTTTCTTAGGTACTATATGTTCAATTTATTAATAGCGAATCCCAGCTATCATAATTCAGGCTAAATTGCTTCGTTCACTTTTATCAGTGACTTCCAGTTCTGTCAGTACCAATTAATTTTTTTCCTCGTACTTTCTAAAGCCTTCTGTAACTTTTGAAGTAAAACTCACCGTTCTTTTTCCAGTTATAGAATGACTTCAGAACAAGTGAAAAATTCATTTCGAATCTGGTTATTACATTAGATATTCTAGTTTGTTTTTCCTTCTAAAAGTTCTTTAAGCTTTTTCAAAAGTAGTTTTTTGTGCTTACACAAATCCTCACAAATAAAGAATAAGAAACAAAGGGGAAGGGCTATCAGTGTATCATATTGTCTAACTGCATGACATTTTATTAGTTTTTGCTGATTTAATTACAAAACTGACCTCCATTTTCTTTTTTGCTGACTGGTTTTCATTTAGATATCTGAGCTCGCCTTAAGAATACTATGTCTTCCTATGATAGAGGATCCTTAAACAACCAAATGACCTCCAAATCAAATATGAGATTACACAAGAGAATACCACCACCTAAACAGCTGAACAAAAGACTTTAAGAACAAGAAGCTCACAGTAAAGCCAGGACCTCAACAACTAAAATCTAAACCACTGTGAAACAATGAGCATTCTGATTGGACCATGATCAAGTGTTTGGAGAGCATTAAAGAAGTACAACCAGCTTCTTCCAAGCAATTAGTCCATCCACTTAAATTAAAATTACTACAATCCAAAAAACACAGCAAAACAAAACTCAAACATAGTTGAATCAAAATGAGGAAAAACTTCCTGCTACAATCTTCAAGACAATACCAAGTTAGAGGTCCTTTCTATATCACCTAATATCATGGAAACTGCAACTTCCTTTCATACCTGGATCTACTTCTTGGTCACCATTTTGGTTAGTTCTCGTTTGGAAGAGATTGATAGAACAGAAAATCCTTGCATGGGAAGGAGACAGAGCTGCAATTGTAAGTTTAACCTGGATGGTAGAAAATCAGGGTTAATAATTCATGTTTTGTGTAAAGTGCAAATACATCCAAACAAATTGAAGTGCAGTTTTATTCAAAAAAGAAAGAAACAAAGAAATTTTTGGAAACTTCGTTGTTTTTCATGCAAATAATTTCAGTGGGCTGTACTATTAGACAAAATACTGTGCCATTAGTGCCTCTTGAAGCAAAGTAGCGGTGTCTGAGGAAATTGTTTAAATTTGTGATGGATATTCCTCTTCATTACAGTTAAATTTATTAATGATTTTTAGAGATGAGGAAATTGTATCAGATAATTTCACTCGCTAACAGATGATTGGAAACTTTAAAGGTTGCATGTGGAAACAGAAGCATAGACTTGAGATCTAAAAATGGTGCTAGAGTTAAAGATTGGGTTGCTGCAATTAATGATGCTGGACTTAGGCCTCCTGAGGGTTGGTGTCATCCTCATCGTTTTGCCTCTTTTGCTCCTCCTAGAGGTTTGTCTGAAGATGGTAGTCAGGCCCAGTGGTTTGTAGATGGTAGGGCAGCTTTTGAAGCCATTGCTTTATCAATTGAGGATTCTAAATCTGAGGTCAGCTCCAGTACTTAGGATCAGCACTACTCATTAGTATTTATTCTGCCATATAATTTATATTTGGAAATTCTGTGCAGATATTTATTTGTGGCTGGTGGCTGTGCCCAGAGCTTTATCTACGACGTCCTTTTCGTGCTCATGCCTCCTCTAGACTTGATTCTTTGCTGGAAGCCAAAGCTAAACAAGGGGTTCAGGTGCAAACTGCTTTTTTATTGTTCTTCTTTCTGCTTTGATGCTTTGTTACTTGTGATGGTTGATTTGAGAGCGTTTGGGATCGCGGTGCAAACCGTGTTCCCCCAAAATTCTTTTTTTTTTTCTAAAAATTAATTTTTTTGGTATGTTTTGGATCATTTTGATGCGCTGATCTAAACAATGATTTTTAAAAAATAAAAAAAAATAATTTTGATGCATTTCGGCACGAAAAGCACTTTGAAAAGTAACCGCAATCACACTCCCAAACAAGTGATATTTGGTTTTATTTATAATATGCACAAAACTTTTGGAGCATTTTTCTTTTATTTTTTTAAAGCATCACTAAAGGTATTAAAATGGAGGATAGGCCATGAATCTTTTTAATGGGCGCAGATGTTCTCTGGATTTTTGGAAATAGGGGCATGAACTTTGGGAGAATAAAAAGACAGCTTCTGTGAGAACTGTATTCCACTACATTTCTTTTCCACATGCACATGTGCTTCCTGGTTAAATGGTACAATTACATATAAACTTTGGGGTACTGATAAAGTTTTAAAAATTATGGAAAACCCTCAACAAATAAAATAGAATTTTATCAAGATTCCTTTGCAAGAATTCTTCTGACTTGCTTTGGTTATGGATGACCACTGATGTAATCTTAATTTTTCACTGCAGATATATATTCTTCTCTATAAAGAGGTGGCTCTTGCTCTGAAAATCAATAGTGTCTATAGCAAGACAAAGCTTCTCAGTATCCATGAGAATGTGAGAGTGCTGCGCTATCCTGACCACTTTTCTACAGGTGTTTACCTTTGGTATGCATTATTGGACAGGCTTAAAGAGTGTCAGTGAGAACCAAATTTGAGTTATCTTCATGACAATGAGCTTTTCAGTTTCTGATATATATTTTGATTATGTTTAGGTCCCACCATGAAAAGCTTGTCATTGTTGATCACCAGATTTGCTTTATTGGAGGACTGGACTTGTGCTTTGGTCGTTATGACACTTGTGAACACAGAGTGGGTGACTGTCCTCCTCAAGTATGGCCAGGAAAGGATTATTATAATCCAAGGTAATTCGTTTTTCCTCTACTCAAGGAGTGTTTATTTTTGTGGTTGGATTTGCTTTTCAAAGTGTTCTTCAAATTACTTTTTGTCCGAAAAAGTATTAAATCAATGCTTTTTATATGCTTTTTGATTGTTTTAATATGCTGATGTCAAAAATAAAATAAAAAAAATCCAAAAAAATCATTTTGATGCATTTTCAATTGAAAAACACCTTGTACCGCATTACCAAATACAAACTCAAATGCCTTTTCTTAGAATGTTCAATGAACATCTGTTGAGAGATGATGAAACATAAGAATGATTCGTTACTTTGGTTATCTTTTGATTCCATCTTATATCTGTTGTCACTGGTTTCTGCTGTTTAACTAACATACTATATGCTTAATTGAAGTTACAAGATTGTTCAAAGTAATAAACACAAATAGATGCTCAATCAAAGACAATCAATTGAAGTGCTTATGTTATTGTACTTGAAGTAAATCTCACAACAGTTTGCCAATAGCATTTTTGTGCAATGTTTTACTGTGTTTGAAAAGGCGGTGCATGTGCTTTTGCAAAAGTGCATCTGGGCTGAAAAGGCATCAATTTGAAGCTTTTTTGGGTGCTTTTAAATGGTTTTGACATTTTCATATCAAAACCATTCAAAAGCATGCAAAAAATTTGATGTTGTTCTAGTCCCAAAGTTTTTTGAACATCATTTTCAAACACAGCCCAAACTCATTACCAAACACATTCTAATATAAAAAGACTTCTGTTCAATGAGTCATCTGAAAATTATGACTGATTAGTGTGGTGTGCAATCAGCATATTAATTTACTGGATTAGAAGTAGGGTTTGCATTTGCTGGATTTATGAAATGAATTTTCTCTTCATTTTCCAGGGAATCTGAACCAAATTCATGGGAAGATATGATGAAAGATGAACTGGATCGTGGCAAATATCCACGCATGCCTTGGCATGATGTCCATTGTGCTCTTTGGGGACCACCTTGCCGCGATGTAGCTAGGCACTTTGTACAGCGTTGGAACTATGCCAAGGTCAAAGTTTAGCACCAATTAGTATGGTTGTGCTGCAGGTTGGGGAAAGCTTTTAATTTTAACATGAATATACTTTTTTCCTTTTCCAGAGAAGTAAAGCTCCATATGAGGAAGCTATTCCACTACTTATGCCTCAGCAGCACATGGTTATTCCACACTATATGGGGCAAAACAGAGAGATGGAAGTTGAAAGAAAGGGTATCAAAGATGATGTAAAGGGAATCAAACGGCAAGATTCATTTTCATCTAGATCATCTTTACAAGACATCCCTCTTCTTTTGCCTCGGGAAGCTGAGGGGCCTGATGATTCTGGTGTAGGTCCAAAATTAAACGGGTTGGACTCTACCCCTGGCAGAAGCCTTCCACATGCTTTTTGGAAATCCAAAATTGAATTGGTTGTTCCAGATATGCCAATGACAAGCTTCGTAGATAACAATGGCTCAGATCTTCATGTGAAAATGTCACCAGATTTATCGGCGCAGCCTGGCACCAAAGCTTCAGACTTGGAGTGGTGGGAAACACAAGAAAGGGTTGATCAGGTTGGTTCTGCGGATGAAAGTGGCCAAGTTGGTCCTCGTGTTTCTTGTCATTGTCAGGTGGGTTACAACTCATGATGTTTTATGCAATTCTTATTTAACATGACCAAGAAAGCATAAGAGACCTACCTTGAGTCATCTGATAATCTCAGTCCTCAATGCCATCATGGGATCTTATTTAACATACATTGCCCCAAATTTCTTACTGTTCATGATATGTGTAGATTAAGTATTGCACGCCTTATGGCTAGCCATAGAAGCATCTAATTCTTATTTTAATCTACTGGATGTAAAACAAATTTAGAGGAACTGAAAGGTCTGTCCATTTATTGAAAAAAAAAAAAGAGAAGAGATTTGAAAATCTAAAACTGGTGCCAGCCTTGAATTCTGCATTTGGAAAGAAAAAAGTGAAGGTCTAATATCTGTTACTATATGCTTTTGAATCTCACCCAGGAATTCTATTGGTACATGACCAATGATGAATGTTGTACAATTGGAAGAGAACAAGTTATTTGGTGTTTTTGTTGCTGGTGATTAATGTGTATAATTGGAAGAGCATATGTGTTTCTGTTTTAATTTCACATTCTACAAGACAATACAATTGTTTTTTTTTTTTTTTTCCATTAACTTTACCATTATTATTTAGCACTTTTTATGTTTATATATAATCCATAAAACTTAATCTGTATCCTCTGGCATCAATGATTTCTCTCATTTTTCAGGTCATAAGGAGTGTGAGTCAGTGGTCTGCTGGAACAAGCCAAATTGAAGAGAGTATTCACTGTGCTTATTGTTCTCTTATTGAGAAAGCAGAGCACTTTGTCTACATCGAGGTATAAACTATTATGCATTATTTATTGTTTCTTTCAGTGAATGGAACCAGCTGCCTATCGAAGAACTCAAGGACAAGGACATCCAGCTCAATTTGAATAGATTCCTTGGTGGAATTATATTTTGAGCCACTCAATTGAAAAGATTGTGTGCTGTTCATTCTTCTCACAATCATATCGAATAGAATTGAGTTTTTCAAGTCATCTCGAACAGCTGCTTGCAAAATTACCATCTCCTTATATAGGTTTAGTCACCGAGAGTGGGATCTTGCATCACTGGCAAGGAAGAGTGCCATGAGTTTGGTTTAAAGCACAAAATAAAAAAGGGGCTGTACTTGATGCTAATGTTGCAGTGACAAAAGATTTCAAGTGCTAAGTATTTATATAAATGGTTTTTAGATAGAGCAAAGGGTAGAATGGCGAGGAGAAACTTGTATCTAACACAAAATATAAGTGCTCAAGCTTTATCTCGTAATATAGAGGGTTGGTATTCGCACAGGGGCAATCCCATCACTAAACTACCCAACTGCACTCGGTACCCTTCACCATCTCCTCAGTATCAGGCGAAGGCAATTGATTCCAGTTTCATCTGTTATCCAGAGTCATGAGTTCATTTAGACACTCTGATAATACATTATGGATTTGCTCATTTACATTTTCTAAGATTGCATCTTGAAAGACATGTATATGAGCCTGGGCCCTGGGTAGGCTAAGGAAAGGAAAAATCAAGACTGTAGAACTGTGGCCTAGGATGAATGGGTTTAGGCCACAGGAAGTGGATTTAGTCAGTTTTAGAGGGTAAGTGTTATACATTGTTGGAAGCTGTGAATTGATTGCTGCTTAGAGAGAAAGAATAATAAACTTTATACAGAAGAATAGCTTTTCATCTATGAGGAAACAGCGGGGAAATATTAATGGATGTCACTTTCTAATGATTCTAAAGAGTTTTCTTTAATGCTGGCAAAAGCATCAAGAAAGATTTTACCATAAGCTTTTAATAATTTGGTTAACAGATGGTTATGTGAATGAGCAGAGTAAAAGAATTAATTTTATTAACTGTAATTATTCTTTATTTTTGCTGTCTTTCTAATCACCAAGAAAGTTTCATATTTTAATGTTAAGGCAGCTTTTTAAAGTCTGAAGTTATTCATTTTGCCTGACTTTTGCTTCATTGCTGGGTTTCCCAGAATCAATTTCTTATATCAGGTCTTTCAGGAGATGACATTATACGGAATCGTGTGTTAGAAGCTTTGTATCGGCGTATTATGCGAGCATTTAATGATAAGAAATGTTTCAGGGTCATAATTGTCATACCACTGCTTCCAGGTTTCCAGGTTCTAATTCTTGGCTCATTCCCTGAAATTTGAAATCTGAATGTTCCTTTTCTTTTTCTTTTGTTGGCTCAAGTTTTAGTCTCACAGGGTGGTGTAGATGATGGTGGTGCAGCATCTGTCAGAGCCATAATGCATTGGCAATATCGAACTATTTGCAGAGGACAGAATTCAATATTGCATAATCTTTATGATCATCTTGGTCCCAAGACACATGATTACATTTCTTTCTATGGCCTTAGATCTTATGGTCGACTTTTTGATGGTGGTCCTGTGGCCACTAGTCAGGTTTTCTCTTTGATGCATAGATATTGTACAGTTCATTAACTTCATCTTTATTTTGCTCCACGGTCATTGACAAAATGCTGTTAGCACCTCACCTCAATCTATAATATTTGGTGATTTATTCACTTCATCTATTAATGTACAAGCTTCTTTACATTTGACACAATGCTTATTGATCCTTACTGTACCTACAGGTGTATGTCCATAGTAAAATCATGATAATAGATGACCGTACAACCTTGATTGGATCAGCCAATATCAATGACAGGAGTCTGCTTGGGTCACGAGATTCTGAGGTATCACTTTTTTCCATGTTTTTCTACAAGCTTTACTGTTTTGAGAAATTTTGATTCTCAAAGTTAAAACATGCCCGATACAATTAAGAAATGATCATCTGTCCCGGTTCAAACTTTAAACAGAGTGGCCTTGATAAAGTTTGTCACTGGAAAAGAACAAAGATAAAATTGGATCTATGATGAGTAAGCGAGCAGAGTGAAAGAGAATGAGAATTGATATTATAGCATATGGGCAGTAAAACTTTTAACGATGAAGGAATATTATTACATTGTTTCTTTGTGACAATATTTTTTAGATTGGGGTACTTATTGAAGACAAAGAGTTAGTGGACTCGTTAATGGGTGGGAAGCCTCGGAAAGCTGGAAAATTTACTCTTAGTCTTCGCCTTTCATTGTGGTCTGAACACCTTGGTCTTCATTCCAAAGCGGTTAGTGTTTGTGATTGTAGAAATATTGACTGCTCCACAGTGGAGGAAATCACAGCACTGATAGATTACTGCTAACTGCTTTCCAGCTGACTCTGTACATTCTTTTTTCTTTTAATCTCAGATCAATAAAGTAATTGACCCAGTAATTGATTCAACCTACAAAGACATATGGATGTCAACTGCAAAGGTGAGAACAAAAATGGTTTCATTTTAGCAGACTATTTAATTCAGTACCTTTTCTTTTTCAAAATTTAGATTCAATGCGAAGAACATTTGGGAACTGCTGCCTGTTTGTTCAAATATCCCATGTATATATATATATATATATATATATATATATAGTGTCAGATAAGATGTATGTTGTTTGTTTATGCTGAATGTGGAGGTCATCCCATATGTATTGAGGGCTGAGTTCAGGGGTTCAAAAGCTTGCATTAAAATAGGGTGTAAGTTGCTAGGCATTGTCTTATGTAGTTTCCAAGTTCTTAAACAAAACCTAATAGAAGAAAACTCCTTGGACCACGACATAGTGCCACATTTGTATAACACCCTCTTACAACACGCTGAATTGTAACGGTTAGATTGTTATCTTCTTTTGTCTTTTAGCTTGTTTTGTCTTTATCGGATAATTTCATTTTAATCCCTGGATTTGATGCTAGAATACATGTTGGTCTTAAAATATTTTTTGAATTATCAATATAAGAAAAAATAACCAGCTTTTATGTGATAGATTTTTGATAATATTCAAACCTAACACAATATAATTAAGTATTATAGATTGAAATATTTTTCCAAGTCTATTAAAATTTTCTGCGCTGTCTATGATAATATTTTATGATACTAATTGAACTTTCAGGAATTGTCCATAATAATGCCTTACGAATATCTACTTCTTTAGTTTCATCTAGTTTTTAAATCATTTGATAAAAAAAAATCGACTTCTTTCATTGATAACCTGACCTTTGCACTCTTTTTTCACAATATCAACAAATATAGATTTCTTATTCATATAACTTGTAAAACACATTAACAAAATATTTAAAATATCAAGTCAGGTTATGTACTTGAAATAATCATGCTCCCCTTCATCTGCGATGCTTTTTTCCAATTTATCAATGAGTAAATATATGACCATTTTTTCCTTACTTGAGTAATTTGTTTTAAAAAAATGAAATCATCATCACATGCATCCATATAAATTACTTGATTAATAAAGTTTTTTTCTTGTAATTTTACTGGAACTTAATCTTTTCATTTATATTCAAGTATTGGCCATCCATCAATAGCAACAGGACCCAATTTTGCACTGTCTCCTCTCTAGTGAAACCATTAAAAGATGTATTAGTTTCTTCGAGTGTAGATTTTGCGTTTTGTCCTCCTTTCACTTTTGCTTGAAAGGTTTTTTAATTCATGATAATTGGATTGGATGATCTAGTTCATATGGTTTTGTCGATTGGACTCATCTACTTTCTTTAGATGTGTTTTTTTCTTCTAAAAACTAGCAAAAAGTGAACTACAGTATTATACATCCCATCTCTGTTGTAAACTTGAGTAGATGTATCAAGACTCCAGGGGCAAAAGAAATTCTTCATGTGTTTTTGTTTCAACCAGATACAAGGGGGGTAAAAATGATTCTCTGTATCGTATCAGCTATAAGAATTGCTGTTTGCATGAGGTTGTCCGCTTGGTGCTTTTGCATTTGCCTCGAATTTGGCACGCAAACTAACGATTTATTGATGATTCTCATTTGACAGACAAATACCATGATCTACCAGGATGTCTTCTCTTGCGTGCCTAATGATCTTATACATACCAGGTATGATACTTCACTTATCATCTCCCCTACCATGCTCTCTAATTGGGTGCGTGCACCAGCGCTAACTGATTGCTTTCTGTCCCCGACCACCCGCAGAGCCGCGCTCAGACAAAGCATGGTGTCCCGGAAGGATAGGCTTGGTCACACCACCATCGATTTAGGGATAGCCCCCCAAAAGCTCGAATCTTACCAAAATGGGGACATAAAAAACACCAATCCACTGGAGAGATTACAGTCGACGCGAGGACATCTTGTTTCTTTCCCTTTGGAGTTCATGTGCAAGGAAGACTTAAGACCTGTGTTCAATGAGAGCGAGTACTACGCATCCCAAGTTTTTCATTAAGAGTAGAGGGTAGGTCCGTTCCAAGTCCCAGTCTTTTTCTTTGCTGGGTCACTGGTTACTGGTTTTCGAACCAGTGATGATTCCTGATAATGTCATTCAAATCAATTCGTAAAAAGAATCCTTAATCTTTTTTTGTTCTTCTTCCTTTTCCTTTTCGAACTTGCAGAAAAATACAAGGGATAGAGATAAAGAGAGCTAGCTATACATGTAAGTGATGCATCTTGAACATTGTTGTATAAAAAAAAACAATTATACGTACTTTTAGCAGCATCACTCTTCAAGCATTTTTTTTTTCATCGAAAAGATTATTAAATCAGTCAATTTTTTCTTGGGTCCCTGGTCTTTGCAATTTAAGTATGAAGAGAAAATTGAAATGTATAGAAAGTTAATGTGCACAAAGTAGCAAAGGAGCGGTGCTATTGTATTTTTAAAATTTATTTTTGACTTTGATATATTAAAATGATTTTAAAATATTAAAAAATAATTAATTTAAAGTAAAAAATATTCAATTTTTTTTATAATAAACACGTTGAAAGTAACTCAATGATGAAGAAACTACTTTAATAAAGGAAATCCCCAACTAGCTTGCTTATTATGCATAGGAAAAATAAGTCACAAAAGAGTTTTTAAATTTAAATTTTAATCAAAAAATGGATTAAGAAAATATTTACATTTAGGATAATAGTAGTTATCAAATGAATTATTTTAAGGCCACTATTACTCTCTAAATATCTTTAATCAAGATATTTTCTTTTTATATATTTAGTTTTTTTTTTCAAATCAATTAAAAAAATATTCAAAAGATATATATGAAGTGAATTTAAGCTAAGATTATTACAAAATAAGAGAAATATTCTAGAAACACACAGAGAAGAAGAAGAAAAATCATAAAGTCATGGTTCCTCTTATTTATTCAGAATGACTACGAGCTCAACAAACAAAATAACTATATTTTAACTAACTCTAATAAAATTTTCCATAGAAGTCTAAGATTCTAATATGTATATTAATAATAAAAATATATATTCTAAATATTTTTATAATAAAAACACTGCTCTCTTAATTTAAATACACTTCTATATAAGATATTTAAATAAAAAATTATGTAATTTAAATATCTCTCAATAAAATGAATCTAAATTTTAGACTTAAAAAGAAAATCAAACCATAAAAATAAGATGATAAAGAGTAAAAACATCTTAAAAATACAACTACGCTTTATTCATTTTTTTTATATATATAGGGAATTTTGAAAGCTAAAATGTTGAAGAACTAGTAAAAATTAATTTTTATATTATTAATTATTGATTAACCACCATAAATCAAGAATTAAATCTAGAAAAATCTAGAGTTAATTATTTGAGTTGAAAGACCAAGATTTATTTGAGATTAATTAATTTATTTAAAATAAATTTTCAACACTTTCACGGTCTAAAATCCATGATCTTCCTTCCATTGATTATGGTGATGAAAAATCATCACCATCTGATCTATGCTTCCTCAACTTGATGTTCCTGCATCTTATCTCCTAAGTTTTCACCATTACGCAAACTCCTTACTAATTCTTTAATTTCAACCATCTCTTGACTATGTAACAAAATAATATCATCTTGCTTCTTCGTAAGATCGAATTAATTATTTTTAAAATACTTTTTTTCCAAAAACTTGAAACATATTATTTGCAATGAACTTTTTTCCTTTAGATTAAACTAGATTTTACACTCACATGATGCCTGAGAAGAATTTCAAAGTTAATTTTTATTTAATTTCAAGGAAGTTAAAATAAATATCCGCAAGAGTTTTAAAATTTAAACTTTAAAGGAAAAAATGTATTTCTTAAGTCAAATTTCTCATTCTTTATTTATGTATTTTTTTTTAGTTCTGATTAAAAATGTCTTTTTTTATTAACAATATTGTATTTTAATAAAAAACCAAGATAATTAAAATAAATATTCATAAGAATCTCAATAATCTAAACTAAAGAAGGATAAAGTTTATCTCTTTAGGCAAAACCTCCTTTTCCTTATTAATGTTTTTTACAAAAAAAAAAAACATTTTTTTATTAGTAGTGCATTTTTGTTTTTGTTTTTTTTTAAACTTATCATAATCTAAAAATCAAGTTTTTTTTAAAAAAAAGAGAAAATAATCATGTTTTCATAATTTTTATGTGAATTTATTTAAAATAAAAGAATAATTAATTTGTGAAAACTATATAAAAAATTAACAATACAAAAATATTTATTTTACTCTCAATTAAAATTTATGGGCGATTTGTTTCTTACAATTTATTGCATATTATGCTCATCTATAATTTTTAACAAAGTTATTGTAAATATAACCATAAAAATTCTAATTTTATTTACAAAATATTACACAATATGATGGTTTTTTTAAATAGCATTTTAATTGTTAATTCAAAAGGAATTATTTTTTAAAATAGCATTTTAATTTTTTTTAATATGTATGTTTGACAGAAATACATATTAAGAGTAAAATAGATTTTTTTTCATATTTTATTATGTTTTGTCCACTATAACCAAACATGATACAAGAACAATTACTTTATCTTATACACCATTACCAAACACAATTTTATTTATCTTATTTTCTATCTTATCTTCTTTGTCCTTATTTTCTTCGTCCTTATTGTCTATATCTTTTCTATTCTATAACAATAACTATACACTACCTTAGTGCTAAGTTAAACAAACACAAGCAAGTTGTAGTATGTAATATTTGATTATTGATTTAGGACAGAAGAGACAGTAATTCATAGTAGATAAAATATGAACATAGATAAAATTATATTTGAATTGATAGTAGACAAAATATGAACATAGATAAAATTATGTTTGGTAATGATATACAAAATAAATTATGTGTTTTTGTATCCTATTTAATTAATGGTAGACAAGACAAAATAAAATATTAAAGTTTATTTTGCTTTTAATATATGTTATTATCAAACTTACATATTAAATACACACACTTCAGTTTATATTGAGTGTTGAAATTAATAATAATATAATAATTCTAATTATAAAATTCTCAGTGGCCTGACGAATTCACTTGGGACATGGTTGATTGAGAGGGCCTGGCCTGGTCTAGGTTTAAGAGAAAATAGACGATGAATTGACCTGGCTTGACTTTATCAAAAACTTGGGTTCACCCGTGATTTGGTCAACTAGAGATAAAACACGGGTCAAAAACCCTTTCATTTTTTTTTATTATTATTATCAAAATTACATCATTTTAATCATTTTTAATTTGGGTTAACTTGGGTCAAGGGTTGACCCTCCCACTCCATGATCCTGGCCTTGCTCTAGCTCGGGTTTTAAATTATGATAATAATTATTTTTATCATTACATGCATTAATTTGACAATTTTAAAATTAAGAATTTGTTCCAGGGATATTTTAAGAATAAAAATTATAAAATATTTCCTTTGGAGATATGTCCTTTGTTTATTTTATATTTTAAAAGTATAAAAATTATCTCAATGAGATTTTTTTTTTATGTTTTTGTCTTTATTTCTTCAAGTAAACTGGTTTCTATCTTTACTGTTTTTATCTTTATTGTTCATCTTTTCTGAAATTTCAGGAGAATAACTAAATGCTACCTTAACTGCTGCTATGTGGAGTGGATCTGTGCTACCTTGTGATTCTAGTGTTGCTCTACTAGAAAAAAAGAAGAGATGAGTTGCAGCTGGAGCACGATGTTGAGCTGAAGACTTGTTGTTCACAGTGTTAGGCCATAGAGAAGAAGTTGTTGGTACAGAAAGCTAACAGGAAGTTGCTTCAATGGAGGAATGAAGGCTCATGGTGAGATTAGAGATTGAGGGGTCTCTTGAATGGTGTTTTTGATTTTCTGGACCAAAGAAAAGTGATGCCAGAGAAAAGCTCCCCCATTTTATTTTCTTCTTCTTTATAGCGGTACCTTGGAAAATCCTCACTTCCCTTTTCAGCCGTTAGTATATCCCCATTGCATCTCCTCCCTTGATGTTACCATAGTACAGGAATAGTGACATGAAAATAGTTCGATAATGGGTTTTTGGCTTCATGTAGCAGCATGTTCAATGCTGTAAAATAGGCTATTTTTTCTAGGCAAGAGTACAAGAGACTGGGTGTGATGGGGGTCTTTTTTTTTTTTTTTTTTTGTCTCCTTAAACAATATTGTTTTTTTATATTATTATTATTATTAATAAAACGTGTCTTTTTATTTAAATAAAAAATATTATTTTATCGCTTTTAATTTGAATTGGATTTTTTTTTTTTTATAGGGCTGAAGAAAACATTAATAGGGCTGAAGAAAGTGCTTGGTTGTTGCAAATATTGTTGGCATACGAATAAATGGTGGAATAAATCGAATATTCATAATTTGTCCTTCAAAGTCACTTTTGGTTTGAATTGAGTGAAATACTTTCTCCCAGCGATTGTTGCAAAATGTTTTTAATTTTACATGCTAACTTTCCACAACTCAGATAGGAAATTATCTTGCAAGGTGGATTGAGGATTGCTTATCTGTTGACATGTTACATTTTTTTTTTAATCAAAGATAAGTAAATATATATCAGATCAAAAAATATACAAGGCTAGAGAATCAACATG
>Ga0325405_1001285_pt1 | contig 25370 bp, 16 predicted proteins | sample PopdelMetagenome_21_FD_205663 | JGI IMG/M metagenome (GOLD analysis project Ga0325405, IMG submission 205663) | Populus deltoides microbial communities from Bellville, Georgia, United States - Xylem-Control-R2 | ecosystem: Host-associated > Plants > Phyllosphere > Stem > Wood/Secondary xylem...
AATATATGCATTATAAACAAGAACACAATTAAGAAGGATAAAGAGTATAAATTTTCATGAATTTATTTACATGCAAACTTCAAAACTCAATTAATCGTCGGGATTTAAATGAAATCTATGCCATGCCAAAGTGATAGGTCCTCTCATTGATATACACTCCAACACTCACGTGTTTAAAGCTTATGTGTTTAAATCTCTCAAATTCAATCAATGAATATATTCTACCATAAGCTTGCTCTTCAATCTCATCTCCATTACTAACATATTACAAACAATGCATGAATCAAAATGTCTTATTTTCTGGTTATAATGGGGCTAAGGTTAAGGTGAGGTAAAAGAGAGTAAAAGAAAAGGTTCAAACCAAAGAAAGTAGAGCATTCTGAAAAATGATATTTTAAACAAGATATTCCATCAAAGCACATAAATTTTCCATCTTTAATCACCTATACTTAACTTCTTTTGATTTCAAGCTTTTTCAACATAAAATCTTAAGAACATAAAGGAACGTTTTTTTTTTTTAACCTTTGGCAACTTTGCCCATCTTTTCATCAAGCATCACTTCTTCTTTCTTTTCACATAATTTCCAACCATAATTTCATGAGATATCATAAGTATATGCTCTACTAATCCTTGGCCAGGGGAAAAGGAAAACATATAAAAAGTTCAGACTTTTTAGGTTAGCTTTTTGGCTCAAGTGGTTAAAATTCCTAATGCCTTTATCATCTTCATGTATATATGTAATGTGAATGTAATCTCAACAAGATATGAAGCAAGTTCTAGAGATACATATCATTGAAAGAAGGCACAATAAAAAAATATAATGTTGAAGGCTCAAAATCTTGCATTGGTATAACACTATAAAGTCAATATGGCATATTCTCAAAGTCAATCCCTAAACCAATTAAACCTTAAAACTTGCATGCACATTCCTTCATTCAATTTATATCTTCATCTATCTCAATTAATTCTCATATATAATACTCACATGCTCATAAACCAATAGGAGTTCAAAAGATCAAACATAGAATTTTTTTTTTTAGAACAACAAAGAAAATCAAAATAAGAAGACCAACATTCTCCTAATACCCCCACACTTAAAACACGACATTGTCCTCAATATTGAAATAAAAGAAAAGGAATATAGGAGAACAACAAAAATAAAGTAAAATGCAAAAAATAAAAGGTAAGGGAAAAATAAAGCAAATTTGTTTTTTTTTTTTGTGGGTTGCCTCCCAGTAAGAGCTTTTGTTTTATGTCATTGGCTCAACATGTTGCATGCTTATTCTTTATAGATTGGTTCAGCTAACTCCGTAGAAGGGGTGAGTTCTGTCGTCCAACCTTCATAGAAAGGTTTCAAGTGATGCCCATTGACCTTGAGTACTTTATTGGTTTCTAAACTTGTAATTTCAACTGCACCATAAGGAAAAACATTAGAAACAACAAAGGGTCCAATCCAAAGAGAGCGCAACTTTCCAGGAAAAAGTTTCAAACGCGAATGATAAAGGACTTTGTCTCCAACATTAATCTCTTTTCTTGTAATCATTCGGTCATGGAGACTCTTAGTCTTTTCTTTGTAAATCCTTGCATTCTCATAAGCATCATTTTGTATTTCTTCCAATGTAATTCCAATCTTTTTAGGCACCAAAAGGATAGGCGCCACCCATTCACTGTCCATGATGGGATGAATGACTCCTGCATCATGAGGAACAATTTGCAAAGCCAATGCCGATTCATGCACGTTTTGGGGAACACATATATGCCTCTACATCTTTTATATCTTGGTAAAATCATAGTCATAGCTCATAGCATGTGATAGAATAAACATTGTTATAAGGATATTTAACTGCATCATGAAAATTAAATTCAATCTTTTCATCTCCTACTTCCATAGACAAAGTATCCTTACCACAATCAATCTTTGTATTGGCAGTTTTCAAGAATGGTCTCCCAAAAAACATAGGAGTGTTGTTTGATGAATCACAAGAATCATGTTTCATATCAAGAATATAAAAGTCGCATGGAATGACTAAACTATCAATCTTGACAAGGACATCTTTTATCACACCAAGTGGGTAAACAAAATGACAATCCACAAGTTGTATTACAATGCTAGTTTTATTCAAAGGCTCAAGACTAAAAGAATTATAAACATGTTTGGGCATAACACTAATAGATGCACCTAAATCGCACAAGGCCCTTTTGAAACTAGCATTACCAATAACACATGGGATAGTAAACGCACCTGGGTCTTTTTACTTTAAAGGCATATTCTTTTGAACAATAGCAGATACAATTTCACCCATACTTACCATTTCATAACCTTTTAGTTTGAAAGCTCTCTTGGTAGTACACAACTCCTTCAAGAATTTGGCATACTTGGGATTTTGCTTGATAGCATCAAGCAAAGGAATGTTGAGTTCTACTTTCTTGAAAACCTCTAAAATCTCTTTTTCTTTATCCTCTTTCTTCGACCTAGAAGAACTCACAAGAAAGGGTGGAATTGTTTTAAAACTGGAATTCATTAAGTGAAGAGTTACCATTGGAGTGTTGGTCGATGTTTCAGTTTGTAGAGGAGGAGGATGTTCCTTCTTTGTACTTAATTCGGTTTCTATCTCTTCTTTTTCCTCCATCTCAATTTGTTTCGACCTTTTCTCTTCAAGTTCTTTCCCATTTCGTAGCATGATCACACTAACATTCTTTATTGGATTCAATGCTAGGGAGGGTAATTTTCCATTTATTTGTGCTTCCAATTTCCCCACACTTGAAGCTACTTGCCCCATTTGCTTCTCCAAGTTGTGAATACGTGACCTTGTTTCATGTTGAAAAGACATGACATTTTGTTGCAAGGTCACAGTGTTAGAAGCCAAAGTTTTCATCATCTCACGAAGATCATCACTAGATGACGACCCCATAACATTAGAGTTTGTGAATGTAGACAATACAACTTCAACTACGAATCCCAAATTCACTACAAAACACATAATTCGACAGCAAATCACAGATTTGCTGGAGACATGCAATCTGACATTAGGTTCTAGCAAAGTCATATGATTTTAGCATGAAAAGACACACACAGATGCAACAATCAATCCCAGTACATAATCTGTCACAAAAGTCCAGCATAATACACATGCAATAATCAATTTCAGCATATAATCTTTCATCGAATCCCAGCAGAATACACACATTGAAATCATCAATTCCAGCACATAATCTTTCATCAAATCCCAGCAGAACATACACATATGCATTTTAGCCAACCCCATAGCTAAGGTCAGCCCTCTACCATGTTTTATTCTTTCCATTTTATACATTTTTCTTGGTTTGATGTTATGGAAATTGCCTTATTTGTCTCTGTTTCTTTGTCCTCTTAATTGTTTTTAGTTTCCTTTATAGCTAGCTTAGGGGTCGTAGGTCAATTTTCTAAGGAAATCCTTCATCATTTTCGGTTCTGGGTTCCAAGAATAAGGGAGAGGAGACTACACAACCCATACCTTTCAGATCTAAGTTTATCTGGATAGTTTGGTAGATTTCCTTCTCTTTCTCCCTCTTTCCTCTCGGTTCTCCTTCTTCTGCCAGTTTCTTCCCACCTGTTCTAGCCCCCTTTCCCTTCCTTCCAAGCAATTCTTCAGCCTCTACTCAAGATCTCAACTCGTTTTCTCTCTCACACGTTCACAAAGGTACTTTCTGCTGGTTTTGGTTCAGTTTTTATTGGGAAGGAGGAAGAGAAGAGAAGCATACAGCTGGACATGAAGCTACTGCTGGTAGACTTTGGGAAGAGAAAGGGTCACCTTCTCTCTCTCCTTGCATTTATACTTCATATTAAATGAGGTGGGGTGTTTGGGGTTGCTTTAGATGTGCTCTTGTCCCTGTTTTGTCTATCCAAAATAGGTTTTACCCCTCTCTCTTAGCTCCTTAAGACAACCTGATTGTTTCCAAAACTTTCAATTAGACTGAGTTGCTGCTGATTCAGAAATCGGTAGCAAAAATTGTGTTGCCACCGATTCAAAAATCAACCTAAAAACTGTGTTGCTGCCAATTTCTAAATCAGCAGCGAAAATTGTGTCACTACTGATCTAGAAATCGGCAGTGATGGTGGGGTTGATTGTACTTTCATTATTTTTTTGGTGTTTACATTCTCCCTCCTTTAACATGAATTTCGTCCTCAAAATTTAAGAGGTTTCATAATCCATACCTGGTAGCTCAAATAAATTGGGGTACTTTTTCCTCATTTCAAACTCCCTGTCCCAAGTTTCCTCTTCTATTTAAGCATTTCGCCATAAGATTCTGATGATGGGGATCTTTTTGTTTCGTAGCTTCTTCACTTCCCGATCTAGTATCCTTATGGGCCTTAATTCGAGTGTTAAGTTTTCATTGACTTCTACTGGAACTTGAGGTAGGATCTGGGTGGGGTCCACATTAGCCTTCTTTAACAAGGAGACATGGAACACATCATGGAGCTTGGCTAATTATAGGGGCAAGTCCATTTTGTAGGCTACTGGCACCACTCGTTGCAAGTTTTTGAAGGGTCCAATGAAGCGGGGAGTTAACTTCCCTTTCAATCTAAACCGTAACATGTTCTTCCACAGGGCTACCTTCAGGGTCCCCCGCACTAAACTTGAGAGGTCTCCTCCTCACATCAGCATACTTCTTCTGTCTATCCTATGTGGCTTTGATGTGATCTCTGATGGTTCTCACTTTCTCCATTGTGACTTTAACTAACTCTGCGCCATCCAACTTCTGGTCCCCAACTTCTTCCCAACATAAAGGAGTCCTGCACCTCCTACCATAAAAGAATTCATACAGGGCCATCCCTAATGTGGTTTGGTGACTATTGTTATACGTGAACTCCACCAATGTTATGTGTTCCTTCCAGTTTCCTATAGGTCTTTCAGGACTTGGATGGCTCTTTCTGATTGGCCATCAGTTTGAGGGTGAAACGCAATGCTAACGTCCAACCTTATCCCCAAGGCATGTTGTATGCTCAGCCAAAGTCGGGAGGTGAACCTGGGATCTTGATCCGATACAATAGACACTAGAATCCCATGGAGCCGTATCGCATCGTTTATATAGATCTTGGCAATCTTGTCTACTGATTCGGTTATCTTTATAGGCAAGAATAGTGCGGATTTCGTCAACCGATCTACGATGACCCATGTCGCATCATTTCCTTTCATCCCTTTGGGAAATCCCGACACAAAATCCATGGTGATCATCTCCCACTTCCATTCTGGAATTTGTAATAATTGTAAAAGTCATGCGGGCTTTTGGTGTGTTCAACCTTGACTTATTGACATATCCCACACTTAGACACATACTCAACTATTTCCCTTTTCATATTAGGCCACCAATAGAGGTGTTTCAGGTCTCGATACATCTTAGTGCTGCCAGGATGTATAGAGAAATTGGACTCATCTTCTTCTCGTAGAACCATCCGTTTGACTGTTTTGTCATTAGGTATGTACAACCATTGTCCCGTCATCAATTATCCATCATCCACTACCCACAATTGCGTTTCTTCTCCGGCCTCTATGTTCTTCCTAATCTTGTACCCCACATTGTCATGGAATTGGGCTTGTAGTATCTATTCCCGATACATTGGTCGCACCAATAGTTGAGCCACTAGCCCACCTCCTGCATTAATGCCCAATTTTGCACCCATCCTTTTCAATTCCACCAATTGTCGATCCTTTCCCACTATTGGCTTACTCAAGGCAACTCTATTTTTGCAACTGAGGGCATCTGCCACCACGTTTGCTTTCCTTGGGTGGTATTCTATGGTGCAGTTGGTGTGAACCCTAGCGGAATTTAATGGAATTCGCGACCCCAAGATCAATCTAATCCAAGTTTTTTGAGATTTGAATGAACTTATCACAATGGAAGACTTGCTCCAAGGCAACAAGACTATAAATCAACTCGATCACAACGCCTATACTTGGAGACGAGTAAAGAAAGTATAAATTCACAACAAAGAATGGTCAGTTCTTTGAAGAATTGAAAGTTCAATCAAGAACCAAGATTGAGTAACCAAAAAGTTGGCTACAATGCTGAAAATATCATTAGAAGTCTACCCTAAAATTATACCTAAAGAGTATTTAAACTCCAAGCCAAAACCCTAGTTTTTCTAATGGGTATCATATAAGCCCAATTTAAATAATAATCAACCCAAGATAAAACTAGCCCAAACTAATTAAAATAAACAAGTCTAAAACCTAAACAAAATGTCTCCTCTCAAAATAAATAAAGTTTGATAGTCCAACTAATTAAATAAGACAAGTTTGTTGTTTTCGCATTCTGTCTGGCAGCAACAAAGCCCAACTTAAAATGGATGGTTCTCTCTCTTCTTAATGAATTAGAAGGCCTTCCATATACCGTTGGAAAGGTATGGAAGTCTAGTTTCCAACCCAACTAGAATCACATTAAATTTCAATTTGTAGCTCTAGTTATGACTAACATAGTAACCAAAGATCAAACCGTCCGAATCTAGTCTTTTTCTCCTAATCCTTGTGTAATGGTCTTGGTTCCACCAACAAGCCCCTTTTGAACAGATTAATCAAGGCTTGCTCTTTATTATTACAAATCCTCTTGAAGTCCACCTTAGCCAATGTATCTTGAAGAAGTCCATTGAAAGCTTCTTTGAACTTCTTAGCCTTAAACCTAGTAACTGGATCAATTGGAACCTCCAATGGATCCTTTGATAGTTGGATCGCATCATCCCCTCTCTTCTCAAAAGGATTCGACCTTGAATCATCACCTACATCAAACAAAGAAAGATCAGAAACACTAAAGGTAGCATTAACACCATACTCACCTGGTAGATCAACTTTGTAGTCATTATCATTAATCATTTCTATGATCTGATAAGAACCATCTCCTCGAGGCATCAATTTTGATTCTCTTTGTTCAGGAAACCTTTCCTTCCTCATATGCACCCAACCCAATCACCTTGTTCAAATCTCACCAATTTCCGTCCTTTATTAGCCTTATGTGCATATTGTTCATTTTTTTCCTCTATTTGTTGTTGAATCTTTGCATGCAAATCCTTCACCTTAGCCTCATCCATCTCTATACCTTTTGCACTAATAACATATCCAAGAAAAATAATTATATCCATGCAAAAGTCACAGTTTTTCAAATTAGCATATAAGAGCTCTTTTCTAAGCACATTAAGAACTTGTCTCAAATGATCCATATGCTCATCAAACTCCTTACTATAAATCAAAATATCATCAAAGTAGACAACTACAAACTTACCAATGAAAGTACGCAAAACATGATTCATCAATCTCATAAATACTATGTGCATTAGTAAGTCCAAAAGGCATAACCAACAACTCATACAAACCATATTTAGTTTTAAAAGCAGTTTTCCATTCATCCCCTTCGTTCATCCTAATTTGTTGATAACTACTTTTTAAATCAATATTTGAAAACATTTTAGAACCATGCAATCCATCCAACATATCATATAATCTAGGAATAGGATATTCATCAATCTCATAAAAATACTATGTGCATTAGTAAGTCCAAAAGGCATAACCAACCAACTCATACAAACCATATTTAGTTTTAAAAGTAGTTTTCCATTCATTCCCTTCGTTCATCCTAATTTGATGATAACAACTTTTTAAATCAATATTTGAAAACATTTTAGAACCATGCAATCCATCTAACATATCATATAATCTAGGAATAGGATGTTGATACTTTACAGTAATGTTATTAATAGCTCTGCAATTGACACACATTCGTCAATTTTTGTTTTTTTTAGAACAAGAAGCACAAGAACTACACAAGGACCCATGCTCTCTCGAATATATCCTTTCGACATCAACTCCCTCATTTGCCTTTGAAGGTTTTTAGTCTCTTCAAGATTGCTCCTATAAGCTGGCCTATTTGGTATAGATGCTCCTGTAACAAAGTCGATTTGATGCTCAATACCTCTAATTGATGGCAAACCACTAGGAATGTCATCTGGAAAGACATCCTTAAATTCTTGCAAAAGAACTTTAACAATACTAGGAACACAAAACAATGCCTCCTGATACACAAGTAAAGTTATAGGCAAGTCAAGAAGATAGACATGTTTAAGATCATTAGATTTTGCAAAAAAATTAAGGTGTTTCCCCACTTTTTCTATACACTCTTCTTTTCTCACCCTTTCTTTCTTCTCTCCACTCTCGATCTTTTTTTTATTTTTCTGTTCTTGGCCATGACCCTCCCCTAATGTCCTAAGGGCCGAAACTTTGTTCCCTTTTTTTCAACTCATGACTCACTTTCTTTACTCTCTTCCTCACATCCTCACCATGTTGTTCAACTTGATTTTTCATTTTTGGCTGAATTTTTTGGTTCCTCTACTTTGGACAAAACATGTTGCTCTTCCTCATAACCCTTCTTCAATTGAATTTGATCTTCATACACTTGCTTTGGTGAGAGTGGAGCAAGTGTATAAATCCTTCCTTCTCCAATGAATAAATTATTCTTAAACCTATCGTGCTTGACTTTTCTATCAAATTGCCAAGGCCTTCTTAGTAACAAATGAGTAGCATGTATAGGCACAACATCACATAACACTTCATCCTTATATTTGCCTACTGAAAAAGAAATCATCACCTGTCTATTCACCCTAACAACACCATATTCATTCAACCATTGAAGCTGATAAGGCCTCTCATGTTGTACAGTATTCAATCCTAACTTTTTAACCAAAGTAACACTAGCAACATTAGTACAACTACCATTATCAATGATCATACTACATACCTTATCGTTGATTAAGCATCTAGTATGGAAGATGTTCTCCCTTTGTTGCTCCACACCATCCTCCTTAGTCTAAACACTAAGCGACCTTCTAATCACCAAAACTTTATCACCAATTCACTAGCATCCTCAAGTGGTGGCATGTCATCACAATCACTTAGAAATGCCTTTGGTGGAGGTCATTCCAACCAACCTATCGCCATTGTTCAAAACCCAATAACAACTTAACCTGAAGAAAGAATGGGTGAATATGGTTAGGAGACCTAATACAATCTAGCATTTGTGTGGTTAGAAGCATTGACACCAGCCCTTGCTGTTGTAAAAGAGTTTGTCAATGAATCCCACAAGACGAAGTCATCTGATGACATTGATCAATATAAGATGGCATCACTGGAAGCCAGAATCAGGGTCATTGAAGGGGTAGACTTATATGAACCAGTACGAGCAGCAAAAATATGTATTGTCCTGAATATAGTTGTACTGAAGAAGTTCTGTGTTCCTGAATTCATCAAATACACTGAAACGCAATGCCCTATCACATACCACAAGTCCTATTATAACAAAATGGCAAAAGTAGTACACGACGAGAAACTACTAATGTATTTTTTCTAAAATAGTTTAAGTGGGGCAACATTGAGCTGGTACATGAGGCTGGACAATAGAAGGATCCAGAAATGGAAAGACCTGGTAGATGCTTTTGTCAAGCAATACAAGTATAATATAGGCATTGCTCCTAACAGAACCAACTTGTCTAATCTGGAAAAAGGGGACAAAGAAAGCGTAAGGAAGTATGCCCAAAGATGGAGAGATTTAGTTGCACAAGTGCATCCCCCACTCTTGGACAAATAAATGGTCACTCTATTTGCCAACACGCTCAAGGAGCCGTACTACGACCATGTAATGGGTAGTTTAGCATAACAATTCACTGATGTTATAGTAGTAGTCGAGTTCATAGAGCAAGGAGTTAGGAGTGGTAGAATTTCCGTGCCTACAGAGAAAAGAGGCTTCAAAGGGAAAAGGAAGGAGGTTGATTATGTTGAAGGTGGTTATAGGGGTAGAAAAAACAAATTCCAAAACTACCACACTTCACCCAAAATTGCCAAAATCAAATTTAACCCTTCATTTCTTACTAGAAAACCTAAGCCTCAAATCAAAAACCAAACTAAGAGTTTTTTACCGCTGCCCTTAAATGAGATGTACCAGAAGTTGCTAAGCATCGGGCATGTATCTCCATAACCACTCGCGCCTCTGTAGCCACTTTACCTTAACTGGTACAAACCCGACCTCAACTTCAAGTACCATGCTGGTGCTGTGAGACATAGCATTCATTCTTGCAGTGCCTTCAAGAAGAGGCTCATGCATTTAATTAAAGCTGGGTGGATAACATTCGAAGAAACTCCAAACATGAGTATGAACCCTCTACCCCATCATGCTTCAAGTAGTGGATCGGTAAATGCACTAGAGGCGAAATGTCCAAGAAAGCACTAATGGTAAGAGTAGGGTGCGAAAAAGGTAGCGTGGATCCTCGAGGGTGTCCATACTGTTGATGAAATTTCCACAAATGCTTTTGTGGGGAGGCTGACCAAAAGTGAAATGTACTAAAGTAGGAAAATGGATCATGTTCTTATTATGTCCAAAAATAACTACCCCTGTTTGATCATGCCTACAAAGTTATTTTGACTTTTGCCAAATTTTAGCCTTGTCAATAACTTAGTTCATAATGCCACAAGACTTTCTTTGTCAAATGAGTCCCTTTTTAATAAGATCATGTGTTTCTTTATGATGTGCCTTCATTTTTGTTGTTTCAAACAAATAAGCCACTTAGAATTCTTTGGCGTGTTTCCTTTCTCTAAAACTATGCATGATTTCATATTTTCACAAGGATTTTTTTGGGAAATCAAGGTTTTAGTACAAAAACAAAAATGAAATTGGTGTAATATACAAGTTCTGGAAATTCAAGTGATCACCTAAAAAAAAACAAACAAACTGAAGAACAACCTAAATACCATTAGTTAACTTCAAAGCTGAGTTTTAACTTAATGAATATTGAGAAACCATTTTACATATTCACATGAAAGCAAGGCTTACCGATCCTAAGTGCATGCGTTTGAAATGGGGAAAAACCATATTTGATAATCCTTTCACGAGGCTAAAATATACCTTTCGCAATCTCCTTTTGAGCCTGATAGGTTTTTCTTGAGAAAAATAATCATGGCTAGGATCACACCCTATTCTAGGGGGCAAGTGCAAGAGATATACAAAAAATTCCTCAATGATGAAAAGTGCCAAAACAAAGCTGGAGGGGCATGAAAGAATACAAAAGATTCAAAAATGTTTGAGCATACCACAAAAATAACTAATATGATGATGCTCAAAACCAAACAAAAAAAACAAATAGAAAATGCCCAAGCCCGATACCAACGAGGCACGATGGACCATTTTGCAAATCAATTCAAAAGACAAAAAGGTCAAGAGACAAGCATTATTGATCCTTAGTCTTGAAATCTCTTAAACAATTTTTAAGCCTACAAATATCCTTTTTCTTCGTAGCCAATAGCCATAGCCTATGTTACGTGCCTAATGAAGCCTTGTCTGATCAAAGATAAGCAATCTGGATCAGTAGGCAATGCTTTCTCATGATAAACAAGTCATTATTCATACAAGCAAAGTGAATACTTTGAAGATCGGTTCTCTATAACTCTAAAATTAAACCTTGAACCTCTTTGACCAACAAAATGTCACTTCATATTTTCACCAAAGGCAAAACAAAAAAATTTCAACACTTATAAAGACTTGTCCATAGGAATCACTTGAATTTCTTTAGAACAAGTTTGTTTTAAACTGACACGAAATTGATTTTTATGTTTGGAATAACTTTGAAATTCCAAAAATTCTCCATGAAAACAACTCCTTGTAAATAACAAAATATTTTTCCACACAACCTTATCCCCAAAGAATACCCAAATTGAACACTTGGGAGCATGATCAAGCTGAGAGGGCAATCCAAAAAACACATAATAGGGTTAGCTCTATGATTCCTTTTCTAAAAAACCAAAAATATAGGGCATAGATAATGACCTTTGAGATAAAGGTTTGTAGACAAAGAAGTGTGTTGAAATCAAGCCTTTTCCAAAAGTTAAGATCATAAGATATGACTTGCATAAGAAAGAGCGAAGAGTCATCGAAGCTTACTACAAAGACTCAAACTTTTAAGAAGGAAGACAGTCAATGAAGAAAGGGGACCTGTATTTCTCAAGTAAGTATACATGCATATTGATAATAATGCATCTTTGATGAAATTGATGCCATCCCATCTTTCCTTTTGAGTGCGCTTTCGGGTCGTCATCTCCTAGGTAATGCATTTTTTAACCTTACCTCCTTTCGAGTGCGCCTTTGAGCCCTTATCTTTCAAATATTGTGTTTTCTAATCCTACCTCATTTTGAGTGCGCCTTTGAGCCCTCACCTTTCGGGTAGCGCATTTTCTAACCCTACCTCCTTTGAGTGTGCCTTTGAGTCCTCACCTCTCGAGTAGCATGTTTTTTAACCCTACCTTTTTTTAGCGCGTCGTTGAGCCCGCATCATTAAGATAGTGCGCTTTGTAGCCATATATTCCTTCTTTAGAGTGTGCCTTTGAGCCCTCACCTTTCGGTTAGTGTGTTTTCTAAACTTACCTCCTTTCAAGTGTGTCTTTGAGCCCTCATCTCTCAGGTAGTGTGTTTTCTAACCTTACATCCTTTCGAGTGTGCCTATGAGCTCTCATCTCTCGGGCACTGCATTTTTTAACCCTAGCTTCTTTCGAGTGTGCATTTGAGCCCTTGTTCCCCTTCGAGCCCTATCATATTTTCTCTTCATGACATCCCATCTTTCAACTAGGTAGCTCCCCCATTACAATTAGAACATTATGAAAAATCTATTTATTTTTCCATGAGACCACTTTGAAAAATCTCTGCATTTTTCACCTGGACAAGTCACCCATTATCATTAGACTATTCCAAAAAATCTTTGTATTTTTTATCGAGGTAGGTCACTTATTATAATGAGATCACCTTCAAAACTTTTTCCACATGGACAAGTCACCCATTACAGTGAGACCACTTTGAAAAATCTCTATATTTTTCACCTAGGTAGGTCACTCATTACAATTAGATTATTTCTAAAAAAAAATTGTATTTTTCACCTAGATAGGTCACTCATTCAATGAGATCATTTTTGAAATTTGTATTTTTCACCTAAGCAGGTCACCCATTACAATAGAACCACTTTGAAAACTCTTTTAATTCTTTGCTTGAGCAGGTCACCCATTACAATGAGACCACTTTGAAAAATCTTTTTATTTTTCTACTTGGGCAATTTATTCATTACAATGAGATTACCTTGAAAACTCTTCATTTTTCCTTGGGCAAGTAACCCATGACAATTTGACCATTTCAAAAAATCTTTCAATTTTACCAATAGGCAGGTTGTTTGGTACAACTATACCATTTCAAAAGATCCTTTAGTTTTTTTTCTGAATGCACTTTCTAGATCTCACTTCAAGTACTTTCAGAAGGATTGACAATTTCTTGATCTTTTGAATATGTTATTATCATTTTTTTTCTTTACAAAGCTTACTATCTAAAGTCTCTTATGAGACTTTTTATTATAAGCATTGTAAAGAGGGGGGGCAAATTTTTCAAAGTGGTGAAAAAAGAAAATGATTTTTCAAAGTGGTCTTATTGTAATGGACGACTTGCCCAAGTTAAAAAAAATCTTTGTATTTTTTTGCCATTTTAAAAAATCATTTGTATTTTTCACCACTTTGAAAAATCTTTGTATTTTTCCACCTGGATAGGTTGCCCATTACAACATCAACTCCAGCAGACTGACAGTCCCCACCATTTTAGTTTCTTCCTTTTCCAGCACCGACAACAGTAACAGCCCCTCCTCTGCAACAAATCTGACAACCCATGATGTCTACTTTGAATCAACAGTTGTGATCCTTCCGGATCGATCCAAGGGCTAAGATTTGGCATAAATGGAGACCAATATCCCTCTTCCATCCCCTATAAATAGATTTGGATTTCATGGCCTGAGAAAGCAGAAAGCAGAAGCCAAAGTTGAGAAAAAACTATATTTGCCCTGTTTTTTTCCTTTTTTCCCCTCTCGACCATCACTTTGGCTAGCTCTATCATCGCGTCTCAACCGCCGTTACAATCACCAAACACTCGTCGGTCTTCCTTGCAACACTAGGAATGTTGCCGACCACTTTTTCGGCCAGGCCCATGTCTTTTGTTTTCTTCCTCCCCCGGCCAGCCACTGTATGCAAAATTTGCATGCAGCGGTGGCTTTTAAGTTTTTAATAGGTTGGGTCAGGTGACACGATCAAAGAGTTGATGTCTTCTCCCAAGTGCAGGAGTGTCAAATTAATAAATAACCCGGCAAGACCGAGGTCGAATCACAGAGAGGTGAATTAAATAAATTACAAATAATAAAATGATATTGATGTTGAAGAGAACTTTGAGATGTAATATTAATATAACGATTAAACAATGATAAAAAAAAAATATCAAGGTTAGAGGATCCACTAATGGTATTTCAAATAAATATAATATAAACTCTTTTTATTACTCAACTGGAAACCACACACAAAGGAGGTTCCAATCGGATGATTTATCGTTCTTAGCTCATTACAAATTATTAACATGATCATATTAATCATCTTATCTAAGTAACACCATACTTATAAATATCATCAGGCATTCATGTTGCTAGCTTATGTTAACAACAAATCAAGTTCCTATCATAATAACGGTGTCGGCCGAAGATTATAAAGGATCAAGCATTTGATGTACCAAGTGTTATACAACACAAATCTAGATTAACCATTTAACAAGCAAGGTATTAAGAATTAGTAAGATAAAAAGATAAAACATGTTAATAACAATCTTTCTTGGATATAAACATTAAAGTTCATGTTGAGTTTATATTATACATATTCTAACACCACTAGTGAAACCTTTTTACCTTGACATAATAAACTTAGCTAAACATAATGAAGAAGAAAAACATAAATAAACTAGATAAGAACATAGTTATGATGAAAAGCATAAACAAGAGATTAATGAAAGCAAAACTTAAGCATTACAAAAATATAAAGAAAGAAAGCAAGAACATGATCTAGATCTGAAAACCAAGATGACTAAATACATGGCAAATGCCTCCTTTTATAGGCTAAAATTTGGAACTATTGATTGGTTGACAAACCATTGACTTGGTGGCTGGTTTTTGACATTGTTGGCTGCTGGTTATTAATATTGTTGGCTGGCTAAAACATCATTGCTAACATCAGAATTAGAGCCCCTCTTACCATGAAAGTTGTGGAAAATTGTCTCAACTTTCCAACAAAAAAAAAAACCAGAGCTCATTTGGACTTCTAGAACTCGAGATATGAGCTGAAAACCGAACAGTGTCTGAACTTCAAGACAGATTCTGACTTCTCTGTTGATGCTAAGATTTGAACTTGAAAACGGAAGAATTGATTCTTGGGCTCCCCATGAAAGTTTTAGATCTATGTCTTAGCTTTCCATACATATAAAGCAGACCTAAATCCAAGGTCTACAGCTCCAGTTATAACCCAATAACCGAATGGTGTTTTAGTTTGAACCAGCATCTCTTCTATTAGCCCTTTCTTTGTCTTCTTAATTTCAATAGTTAATCACATCAATCAATCCTTTGAATTGTGAGATATACTTGCATTCAAAACAAGCATTTACCATAAATTAAAGATATATTATATTATCAAACTTGTTATTATAAAATATGCTTTAGTTAGGGAATTTAATGATACTTTAGTGCAATATGATGATATAAAACCTTAATGAGAATGCACTTTCAAGTACTAATCATCGGGTCCAGCCCATGCCCAAAAAAAGGAGAGCCCAGGTCTGCTAGGCCGCCATATTTTTTATAATATATTTAAATATAATAATATATATTATAATATTATATATTATTAAAAAAATAAGAAAATTCAAAAAAGAAATCCCAAGGAGCATTTCAAAATATTTCTGATTTTCTTGCATGTTTTTCTACCAATTTTGTTTAATATTGAGTTATATTTTTACATTGTAAGATACTAATCTGGTATTAAAATATTCGATATTCTCCGAAATATTTCTAAATATTTTTTTAAAAAAATTCAAAAAAATCTCAAAACTTTTAAATTAATTTCCTTTTTCAAAAAACAAAAAAAAATTTGTTTCATGCATACAGCCAGATCTTAAAAAATTTTCCAAGCATATTTTCATAAAAAAACAAAATACATCTTTCTCATGTTTTAAAAAACAAAAAAAAAAGTATATCATAACCAGTTTATGATTATTCGTTAGGGTTTGGCCAAAATGTCAAAAACTCTTTTATCAATAATTTTGTTCATTTTATATTAAGGTTTAAATGTAGACTTTAATATCTGTGGGGTGTAAAGCAATACAATAGAGTACACCTTCGGATATTAAAAATACAAAGTGTGAAATAAATCTGATGCTAAAATTCAAACTTTAAAACAATTAGGATTTAACTCAATAAGGTAGAGATTTCCTCACAAAGATAAATCTGTTTTAGACATTAGATGAGACCAACAAATAGAAATTTGACCTAGAAAAACAATCAAACAACAATGCAGCTTACCTTAGGTAGGGTGCACTGAGGATAATGCGTCTTTCCCTTGCACAACCAGTCCCTTACCCAGACTCTCGCAGACCATAGGTTCCTAGTAACCATAATACCAGGTAGCAACTCCTGAACCTTAATCATAATTTTATGGTTAAACCAAAAACCTTTTTTCTTCCTAAAAAGCATTGTTATTTAATTGTTTTTCTCTGAAAAATAAATGTGCCTCCCTAAGAGGTGTGTGTTGTTGGGAAAGGAAAGAGTTTGGTTTCAATCATAGAATTATTATTAAGGTTCAAGAGTCATCATCTAGAATTACAGGTTGGGTCGCCATCCGCCCAACAAACCTGGGCTCTTTTTTTTGTTGGACCCAACCCAGACATATGGGCTTGACCCCAACCTAGGCCCATATGGTCACTGGACCAACCCAGTGACCATGGGGTTAATTATTATCACCACTGCATATAAAATGCAATGGCCGGTGAAGGGGGAAGAAGGAAGCAAAAAAGACAAGTGGGTAGCTTACCTGGCTGGAAAACTAACCAGCAACGTTCCTAATATTACAGGGAAGCCCAATGAGTGGTTGGTGATGGCAATGATGGTTGAGGCACGGCGGTTGAAGTGGCCAAAGTAGTAGCCGAGAAGGGGGTAAAGGAAAAAAAGAACTAGGTAAAGATGGGTTTTTTTCTCAACTTTGGCTTTTTATTTCTCTTTCCTCAGGACATGAAATCATCATTTATTTATAAGGGTTGGAAGAGGGATGTTTGGTCTCTACTGGTACGAAATCTTGGTCCTGGGTTCGACCTAAAAGGATCACAACCGTTGACTCAAAGTAGCCATCATAGCTTGTCAAGTTTGTTACAGGAAAAGGGTTGGTCGAGTTGGCCACTTTAGAGCGATGCCACCGCCTCTATGATGTTTTTCTGCTTGAACTGACCATATTAGGGTGTAGTCAGATGTCAGGTGATCATTTGGGAGTTTTATTCAATTTGGTGGAGAAATGAAGCATTAAATGCCTTGGGAAGAGGGTCACTCTTGCCAATTTCATTTTAATCCTTCGATTTGTGATTTATTCTTAATTACACCCCTGATCAGCTTCAAACTTTTAATTCGATGCCACTGTGCCCCTGATAAACTTCAATTTAAGCCTCGGATTTCAGCGCCTTTTATTTTGGTTCTTAGTCTCGAATTTCTTCAATTTAGCCCCTAATTAACCATTAAACTTTCAAATTTCTTTGATTTCATCCCTGATTTCAACCACTTAGGTCCCTAGAGTTTAGTGTCATTTTCATTTTGGTCCTTGTCTATGATTTTCTTCAATTTAGCCCTTAATTGACCCTAAACCTTTGATTTTCTTCCAATTTTACCCCTGATTTCAATCAATTGACTTGGTAAAAATTAAATTCGGTCTCCTAAAATTCTAATCTTCTCAATTAAGTCCAAAATGGGCTCCTAAACTTAATTTTTCACCGATTAAACCCCTAATAAAATTAATTTGACATGTTTAAAGTATAATTAAGTCCTTGCACCTAATTAAATCCTTCAATCAGACCCAAATTAATTCTTAAACATAATTAAACTTCAATTTAGCTTATGATGAAATCAAATTGGCCTATTAAAAATCTAATTATGTTCTTAGGCTTAAATTTTAAACAGATTCATCCGATAATTATTTAATTTGTCCTTGAATCTGCATTATATCTTTAGTCTTGGGCTGGGGTACAATTAATCTTCAAATTTCATCTAAAATTACAGCTTGATTTTTATGTATCTTTTGGAAATCCTCATTGACCTGCTTTCTCCATGTAAACCTTATTTATGTATAAAAATAAATCATTTTTTTTTATTTTGGAAGAAAAAAATGAATTTGGGGAATAACTGAGAAATGAGTTTTGATAAATAGTACCAGTCGTGACCCTTCACACCAGCAACTCGTGACCAACCGAAGCTCCCTTGGCAGCCAACCCATACTAGAAGCTCCTCCTTGTAGCCGTAACTTTAATTTGGCCTATGATTAAATCAAATTGACCAATTAAAAATCTAATTGTGTTCTTAAGCTTAAATTTTAAGCAGATTCATCCGATAATTATTTAATTTGTCCTTGAATCTGCATTGTATCTTTAGTCTTGGGTATAATGGGGTACAATTAGGCTTCAAATTTCATCCAAAATTACAACTTGATTTTTATGTATTTTTTAGGAATCCTCCTTGACCTGCTTTCTCCACATTAACCTTATTTATGTATAAAAATAAATCATTTTTTATTTTTATTTTGGAAGAAAAAAATGAATTTGGGAAATAATTGAGAAATGAGTTATGACAAATAGTACCAGTCGTGACCCTCTACGGCAGCAACTCGTGACCAACCGAAGGTCCCTTGGCAGCAACCCATACTAGAAGCTCCTCCTTGTAGCAAGAACAACCTAGTTGTGCCATCAACTAAGAGAAATAGGTGTTACCTTCTCTCCTCAAGCTCATTCAAAGCCTCCTTTAACAAAACTAGCAGTAGCAAGTTGACCTTAATAGAGAGAGAAATAGATCCGAAGACAAAAGTAAAACAAAATGCCTTGTGTGATTTTTATGCTTTTGCAGGTCATCGTGAGAGCCACTGCTAGCACAAGAAAGAAGAGAAAAAGAAGTTGCTTTAGATCCACCTTGTTTCCAGTTCACCAGCGGCGACGCGTGAATCCACGCACCGACAGTGATAGTGGCACGTAGAACTCATGCACCGCCATTGTTCTGCCACTTCCATAAGCTTTACAGTACTATTCTTATGCCTCCAAAAGACTCTAGTCTTTATTCTAGTAGTTTATGGACATGCCAAACACCTTGGAAGGTCGATCTATAACTTCAAATTATTTCTTTGGAAAAATTGATAAAATGGTGTGAAATTTGGGACAAAATGTTTATTATCATGTGTAATATTGGATTGTTTGGATATTTATTTGGTTTGATGTGTGTTTTGATTTTGAAATGATTTGATTATTTTTGTGGTGGATTTTGAGTTTACTTTCTTAGAATTATGATTTCTAATTGAACGTTAATTCTTAATTCATGATTTGTGCTTGTGCTTGTTTTGATTTATTTGAATTAGCATGCAATTTGAATATAGGTCATGAAGTTAACAAGACTTGATGTTTGATTTTTTTTTGTATTATTGGATTTTTTGTTGTTTTTTTAGTGCTGAATAAATAGTTTGCATGGAGTTTATACATTGATTGAAATAGTTTGATTAAAGCACATTATTGCATTTTTCCAAACATGGTCTTAGTCTAAATTTAATAAATTTTCAAAATTTTAGAAGATCATCTTGCAATTAATTTTGAGTTCGCTATATTTTTTTTTATCTTTGCATATTTCATATTTGAAATTATAACCTACACGCGAAACACCTTTTCAGTATTAGACGAATTAGTTTCCTTCCACAAGAAAACAACAAAAATCTTTCTTTACAAAAAAATACAACTATATTTTAAAATGCATATGGCCAAGTTTCTCAAAAATAAAAAATCATATTTGCATAAATAATAAAAAAATATATATACAAGGCATGATTTAGCATCTTTGAAAATTTAAAAAATATTTTTATTGATATTTTTTCATGTAGTTTTTGGATTTAATAACTAGTTTATTAAATCCATAAGAACTTGACACATATTTTTTAAAAAAAAATATTTTGTTTTCTTTTAATATATGAGATTATGAACTTTTACGTAAGATGTATTCTTAATATTGAATAAAAAGATATTTTCTTTTATTTATATTTTTTTGACAATAGAATGATTAGGTTTTAACCTGATAAGATAAAGATCTCCTTACCGTAAATGACCTTTGTTAAACCTTAAACAAACCAACAATTTGAAAACACTACAACACATCAGTTTATATCAGACAAACAAACAATGCAGCTTATTTTATATAAGGTGTACTAGAGGTGATAAGTCCTCTCTAAAGTCCTCTTATCTGGACTCTGAGACGAGTTAGAGTTCCTAGTGATCAAAATATTAGGTGACAATTCCATTCTTATTTTACTAATAAAAAAATAAGAATTTCTTATTCTTTTCACCCATCACCACGAAGATCTTAATACGGTAGGATAATCATTGCGATGCCGTAGATGTGCAACAACATGCTTAGTATTTTTTTTATCATAATTTTTTTATACCAAATATTAGAATGGCGTGGAAAGTAACCTAGTAAACTCAATAAAATGTAACCATGAACTAATTGATTCATGTGTGCTTATTCTATTAAAGTCTTGTATATTTGTCGAAAAGTAATTTCTTTTTAAAAAGTAATTTTCATAAAAACTAGATTCCTATAAATTTGATAACAAAAAAATTATATTTGATAGTGTATTGAAAAATTAGTCAAAAAACACTTTTTAGTATTTGGCTATGCCATGAAAAATAAATTAAAAAATTATTTATTAATATTGTTTTTCAAGTTTATCTAACATATAGAACAATAAATATAACTATTTGACTACATATAAGAAAACAATTATGTATAAAAATTGTAATGGTGGAATTGTTTTTATTATATCATATATTTATATATAGTTTGTTTTATAAAATATTTGAATGTATTTACTATATAATATAATATAAGTATTTTAAATATAATATTATAAACCTATAGCTAATTTTTGGTGTTTGGAGAAGATTGAAAATTAACTTTTTTGTATAGTACTATAATTTTATAATATAATTTATATGATTTAAAATGTATGATTGTTGTTAAATATAATATCTTTGTATTTGAATGTATTTTCTAGCAATTTTATCTAAATTAAAGTATTATATGCACTAATATATCAAATTAATATACTTTTATATTGTATATTAATATATTCTAATATGTTATTTCTTATATAAATATATTTTTAATTTATTATTTTTAATAATATTATATTTTAAAGTATTTTATTTATAATAATAATAATAATAATAATAATGTATCATTTTAGTTTTTAAATCTTTAATGAAAAGTATTTTTTTATTTTTTAAATAAAAAAACATTTTTTTTTCATTTAAATTTTATGTTTTCTTTTCACGAAACTAATTTTTTATAATATACTTAAATATAAAAAGTTAAGAATTGTATTTTATAAGAGGTGTTTGAGAGGATGATAACGATTGTTTTTTAAAATATATTTTTTTGAAAGTATATTAAAATAATATTTTATTATTTTTAAAAAATTATTTTTAACGTTAACATTCTAAAATAATATGAAAATACTAAAAAATATAAATTTAAATTAAAAAATAATTTTTAAAATTTTTTCAAAAAAGTTTTTTAAATAAAAAAAAACAAACAGCACATACTTTCAAAAAAAACAAACATGGTCAACTCGGTTGGTGTGATCGGTTATCTTTCTCATTGAGTTTTGAACCGTAAAAGACTAAAATACCCATGCTCATTTCCACGCCATTTCCCTATAAAACTCAATAGTTAAGCCCAATTCAGTCCAATAAAGAAAAAGCATCCAGCCATTAGCAACGAGCATGTACCTTTTCAATCTCCTCCCTCGACCACTTCCTCACCTTCCATGACAAACAGTTAAAACCAAAAACAGCATCAACTCCATCAGCCAAAATGAACGAAAATCCCAACAGAGCCGAAGCCGAGCGCCTTCTCGGAATAGCTGAGAAACTCTTACAATCACGAGATCTCAGCGGCACAAAAGACTTCGCAGTTTTAGCTCAAGAAACCGAACCCCTTTTGGAAGGCTCAGAACAGATCTTAGCCGTTGCCGATGTGCTTTTATCAGCCGAAAAACGTATCAACAATCACCACGACTGGTACTCGATCCTGCAAATCAGCCAAAAAACTGACGATTCCGAACTTATAAAAAAGCAGTATCGTCGCCTCGCATTACTCCTCCATCCAGACAAGAACAGGTACCCTTTCGCGGACCATGCCTTCAAGCTTGTCGCTGATGCTTGGGCTGTTTTGTCTGATACTTGTAAAAAAACGTTGTACGATAATGAATTGAGTTTGTTTTCGAAGATTGATTTGTCTACTTCAGGGAAATTACCGGTCAGGAGAAGCCAGAGACCGGTTGGCCATAAAAAGGCTGAAAATTTGAAAACTAATGTCAATAACGTGAGTAATCAACAAGAAGGGCAGGGACAGAGAGCTAAATTATCTTCGTTCTGGACCGCATGTCCGTATTGTTATATTTTGTATGAGTATCCTAGGGTTTACGAGAATTGTTGTTTGCGGTGTCAAAACTGCCAGAGAGGGTTTCATGCGGTTTTAATACCGTCACTGCCGCCTCTGGTTCCCGGGCAGGAGTCTTATTATTGTTGCTGGGGGTTCTTTCCTTTGGGGTTTACACTTGGTATTGCAGGGAGTGGGGAGAAAAATGGCGGGGGAGGTGCGGGGTTTCCTAATTGGATGCCGTCAATGTTTGGAACAGAGCAGCTGCAAGGAGGTGATGAGAATTGTGTCAACGTGGCGGCAAATGTGGGCGGTAAGAGTGGTAGCGGTGGTGGCCATGGTGGCGCTGGTATGAGGAGTAATGCTGCATCTGCCACGCCAGTGAGGGTTGATGGAGAGAGTAAGGGTAGAATGGTGGAGGCTTCTGGTAGGAGTGCAAAGGGAATGTCTGGGAGTGCAACGGGCATGGCTGGGAATTCAACGGGGATGGCAGGGCCCAGGAAGAGAGGAAGGCCTAGGAAATATCCTGTGCAAGCGTAGTTTGTGATGTCTGATATGTAGTCAGTAAGTGCAATGTGGTGGAAAGGAATAGAATGTGAAGGTGTTGACGGCTGAAGGATGGGAGTCTTTTTTTGCAGCTGGCTAAGTTTCGGGATTTCGTAGGTATTGTTGTTGTAACCTTTTTGCTTTTTGTTGTTTTGTAGAGTTCAAATGTTATGATGCAACTGACTGCGTATAGTTGATATGTAACATTTTATGATGTGTAGCAATGTCCTTTCAGCAGTTTATGCAATGTGTCTGTAAAACTTGTTCCGTGTTTCACTAAATGTACATTTTGTACGATGGTTATCTGTTCTATGCTGAACATTTTAGGCATTTAGTTTCAAAAATAAATAAATAAATAAAATGCAGGCATTCTATATGAAGTCAATGATTTGTAATGTTGGAATGTGCGAGTAAATGTAGGTAAATGCTACTTGAAAGTTCAAAGTAATTAGTAATATATTTTTTCATGACTATAGATCTATATGTCTGCATGCATACTTATCCTATCATCGAGCTATGCCAATACTTTTAGATGTCATCAACATTGCTGCGTGTGTTTTAAATTTTCTCCAGATATGTCAATTGATTTACTACGGTTTTTATTCATATTAACTAGATGGTCAAGTTCCTGCTCCTATGACTGAAAGTCAACTAAACAACTGTTCTTACAGTCATCCTGTAGAAACTGGATGATCTTTTTATTCTTCTCGTGCATTATTTTACTTTCATTTCAGGGGCACAATATACTAGAATCTTGGAGTTCAAAAGGTCTAGCATAATTTTGGTTCAAATGCAAATCATTAGAAGTTGTTTCTAGCTCCTTTCATCAGAATAGCTCAATGTTGGCATTGTCCTTGTTTAGTAGTTGTTGGAGTCTTTCCCATGATGTCTTGGTTGGGATGTCCATCTCTAGGCACCGGGTTTTGTTTCTAACCATGTTCTGTTTATGCTGCATAAGCTCTTTTATTCTCTTTATCTGTTCATTGGGGATTGCATGCTTGTCCTCAGAACTGGCAAAGAATGTTTTTAGGTCAATCTCCAAACATGCTCTATTCTGTGTGTTTCAAACATGGTTGCTGGATCGCATTGTTGGTAAAAAGCCCAAATGAAAAAGAGACTTGTTTTATTTCAAGTGGAAATGGAAATGTAGACTTAGGTCATCTGGCTAGATTTTAGGTTCTTCCTGATTTTCTTTTCTGTCAGAAGTAGTATGTGTAATCTTTATAATCCATCTCTGGTTACCAGATCAAAGCTGAATAGAAAAATGAAGTTGAAAATTATTGTTAACAGGCATCGAAGTTGTCAATGTTCGTCGATGATGGTTAAGTCTGTTTGCATTATTGTCCCAGCTTGATTCACTTTGGCGTGGACAGCTTTTCTGCTGTAGGGTTTTCTGACATCTTGTGATCCTGGAAGTGAAGAAGGTAGAGCTTCTACAGTGCATGTTTGGAAGTCCGATTGAACTGTCTTTTAGCTTTGATTCAATTGTGGCAGGCTTAATTTACCGAATGAATCAGAGTTACATACCGAGAATTCTCTGACTAGTTTTCTAAGATATACATGGTCTCAATATTATCTGCCTTCTGTATCCGTTCATTTAAACTTGTCTAAACTGCCACAGGAGACTGGGAATAAAAGGTCTAGGTGGTCTACCGACTTTCTAGGTTTGGAGCCTTTGATCGCACAACGGTTGCTTCGGGGATGGTGAAACCAGACAACAGGTGACACAAATCAACCAAGGCAGTCATAAATACTGAATTCCACTGCTGCTGCCTCCACTTTCTCCTCATTTACACCCCTATCGAGTGATTTAGGAACATGTCGCTTTAACAGTTTGACAAACATCAATTGGATTGAGTTTGTAACTTAATTGAAAGAATTATATTACGATTACAAAAAAAAAAAAAAACCTAGGCATAGATGTTTTCTACAGGAATTCATGGTGTTTTTATTTTTTCAATTTGGTAATCAAATTTTTTCTCATTTAATTGATTCTTTTATTGTCAAATTAGTACTCCACTGCTTCTTATTTGTTAAGAAATGGTCAAATAATAAGAAATTTTCAAATTGAAAGCTGGAGAATCAAAATAAAAAAATCAGGTGGTGATTTCAAAGTTGTTGTGCAATGTTTATTTTGATACACAACTTCATATTCCTTAATTTTCAGTTCTTGATTTGAAAAAGGAGAAAGAGTTGCTGAGTTTCAGTAGTAGAGAAAAGACATTGACTAGAACCAATTTTATCCAAGAAA
>Ga0325405_1001288_pt1 | contig 25346 bp, 9 predicted proteins | sample PopdelMetagenome_21_FD_205663 | JGI IMG/M metagenome (GOLD analysis project Ga0325405, IMG submission 205663) | Populus deltoides microbial communities from Bellville, Georgia, United States - Xylem-Control-R2 | ecosystem: Host-associated > Plants > Phyllosphere > Stem > Wood/Secondary xylem...
TTGATTTTTAAAAATGCCTTATAAATCAACAAGATAACGTTTGATGGGAGATAATTCTTCCATGGTCTGCGCTTTGGCCTATGAGCTCCGCTAATTAATTTCTTCTGTTGGAAAAAACTACGGCAAACCCAAAGCCTTGTTAGGTATCAGACTGCCAGCCACGTTCTTCTGCTTCATAAAGAAGAAATCATTTTGATAAGATTTTTTAGATATTAATGGTGGCGAAAGCGAGACTTCCATTAGTCGCAGAATTCTATCAGACTTCATGAAGGATTTATTCGAACACGCAATTCAGAGGTTTCCGGTGGTTTGTCGCTGTTGGACATTTTTTCTTTCTTTCTTCCTTTCACTCTTCCAGCAAAAATACACGTTTGTTCAATATTCTTTTTATTTTTATTTTTAATCCTTATGTTATAGATCCAGTTTATGTTGTTTTATTTTTTTCAACTCAACCCTCATTCTTTTGATATATATTTTTTTATTAAATATTTTTTCTTTTCAATTTAACCCTCAAATGTTAGTTTTTTTGTGCCCTCTAATTTATTATTTATTTATTATTTTGATTTATACACTTATTCTTTTAATCTTAGTTTTTTCTGCTATAAATGTTTTCTCAATTTCATCATTTGGCGTTTGGTTTGGTTTATTGGGGATTGAACTTCATTATTTTTTCATTTCTCATGCCACCGATCTAATGGCACGAGTCACAAGTTTTAAGAATTGATACAAATAGAGATTTTTTTTAATGTTTTTTTTATGGTTTTATTATTCTGTATTATTTAAAAAAAGATTGGTTTTGTTGTTATCTTCAATTTCTTATCTATCAGTTTATCCCGGTCTCATGGCCTGAGCCACAGGTTTTCTAGAGCTTTTTTATATAGAGGTTTTTTTTATTCGTTTCATGTTTAATTTTTGAAGAATTTTTTTTATATAGATAAGCTTTATTTTATAAAAAAAATATTTCTTTTGAAAAAATATTTCTGATATATCCGGCCTGCATAATATTTTTTTTCTTTTATTTTATTCACTCACTTTCATATATATTTCTATTTCTATTATCTTTTATTGGTTTGAATAAATAAATTTGGTAGATATAAACGGGTAAATATCTCATTTTACGAGATTAAATTAATATCTTGATTTACATCTACATCTCAATTTGTCTAATTTCTCTTTTAGTTATTATTAACAATTTTTTTGTTTATTTATATTAATAATTATCGATTGATTTGATTAGATGCTTGGATAAACTTTTTGAATTACATTTTGAATTTTTTTATAGAAAAAGCACAAATCAAAAATCTATTCCTTTATTAATTGTTGTCGTCCTTGTGTGTTTAGCCTATGATGGTGCATAAGAGATAAAAAAAAAAAAACTTGATTTCTCATGATAAATTAAGAAATTAGCACATGAAATTAAAATAAATGGTTCCATTTTTGGATGCATAAGACGTGAAAGCATAAAATTAAATTAAAAAAAAGTTTTAATTATTTTTTTTCCATTTAATTCCCTCAGTAAATACCGAGAACATATTACCGTCGATAAAATTCATCAATAATTTAGTACAAAAATATTCCTCTAATATTTATATTTATATTTATCGATTTCCTGTAGTGAATCCCAGCTATAGTTTCAGTTTCATTTTAATAATGTCAGTGGCTACTGTTTGTGGTGTGCAAATCTGAAATCTCTGGAAGAAATATTCTGTAGCTTTATCAACTCGAGCTCAGCATTTGAAGTCAAAGCCGCCTCAGATGTTTTCCCTTGTTGATTTTAAAAAATGCCTTATAAATCACCAATATAACTGTTTGATGGGCGATAATTCTTCCATGGTTTGCGCTTTGGCCTATGAGTTCCGCTAATTAATTTCTTTTGTTGGAAAAAACTAGGTAAACCCACAGCTTTGTTAGGTATCAGACTGCCAGCTAGCCACGTTCTTCACCTTCATAAAGAAGAAATGATTGGTTCATCATTTTGGTAAGATTTTATAGATATTAATGGCGGTGAAAGCGAGACTTCCATTACTCGCAGAATTCTTTCAGACTTCATGAAGGATTTATTCGAACATATGCAATTCAGAGGTTTCCTGGTCCAGAATCTGTATGGAAAGCCAATACTTATTTGCCTATTAAGAGATATGCCACTGTCACGCAAGAACAACTAAAAGATTCAAGAATGTACACGAGAAAATGGAAGTTCAAATAGCATGAAGAAAGGGTATACAAACTTTGAACGACGACAATACACTACAAACCAACGTCAGATTTGTGCACAAAAGGAAGAGCTATTAGAAAATGATACACTCCAACTTGTATGAAACTGCATGTGACATATATAAAAATGATTATTATATATAACGATGAGGCTTTCAAGCGAGTGGAGGAATAGTTTATTTGAAATACTTCAATGATTCGCCCAAAACGCCAATGTAGTGGGTATTAGCCACCAAAAAGGAAGGGCAGCTATCAAAGCAGGCCGCAAAATAGAACTTGACAAGAGGCAGCTGGGTGACCATCGTCAAATGCTGGTGGCTTTACCCAGCGAGGTTAAAGTCACGGATGATCCAATCGGCAAAACTGCCGTCTCCACGGTAAACGTGTCGTAACGTAGGAAGAACTCCACCAACAGTAGCCTAGACAGAAGCACTACCATATCCTTCCCTGGACATTGCTTATCCTCCACCGTTGGATCCACAGTCTCACGCCCATTTGACCAGTAAACATACTTCAATAGCTTCTCTCCCTCCCCCACAAACCTATGCCCCACAAACTCCTCAGCATCATCAAAAACCTCAGGATCCTTCGTGGCGAACGGCTGATATCCAAAGATCATTTCACCTTTCTTGATCTTATAGGCCGCGTGATGACTTTCGACCACAATATCTTCCTTGGCCTTAGCGTACTGGAATGGAACCGGAGGTTCAATCCTGAAAGCTTCATAAACAACAGATTTTGTCAAAACCATCTTATCCATTGCTTGGATAGTGACCCCACCTTCTTCTTTAACAACGGTCCTGATTTCATCTGCGAGCTGACGGTGCAGCTTTTCTCCCGACAGGCCAACCCATTTGATCAAAGCAGGAAACCAGACTTTTAAGCCTCCATAAGTACTAAAGCAAGCGAGAAACACAAGATTATGGCAAGCTTCCTCTCTTGTAACCCCGAAACTCTCAGCTTTGTCCAAAATGGGACCCGAAGACGCATAAAACACATCGTAAAGCTTATAGTAATCAGATTTTACTAAGAAAAATGGTAATTTAAATGTATGCAGCAATAGATCATCAACATATTTCAAGAACTTAGGTAACCCTAGGGTAAAAAGTGGTCCGAGTTGTAGAGCCAGCCATTTATCAGCAATGGCTGGTCCCTTCGACCCAATCGCGGTCTCAGACGGGTCTTTGCCGCAAAAGAGACGAAAAATGTAGTTGAAAGACATGACCTGACAAACGTTGTTGAAATTTGCTTTCTTTTGAGACGCTATGCCATCCTCAATGCTGATGAACAGTTGTGACAAGCAGGTTCTAAAGAGAGGAATAAACTCACTGTGCTTGGACGCAAGCACAGACATGAAGTAGGATTTGAGGGCGGTATGTTTGGTCTCAGAAGGGTCAAGATAGGCACAAACACGGTATCCTCCAGAGTAGGACAAGGAAGGCAAGAAAGTGCCATCAAGAACGTTGTACTTTTCAACTTTAGAAGTGTCAAAGAGGATCGGAAATGAAATTGCGTCAAGGACGGCAATAACTTTGGAGTTCTTGGCAATGAAAGGGCCGGGAGGCATGTTGGTTTTGATGACCGTGGAGTTGTGCTTTTGGATGCGTGTTTTAAAGAACTCATCTTTACCTTGGTTATAGAAATAGTCTAGACGATCTCTAATTGCACCGAAGAAAGGGGTGCCATAATCACCGGGGATTGGCTTCATCGGGAGTTTTGATTCAGAAGAGGAAGAAGAAGAAGGAGACATCTTCGATTACTATTTGCGTTTGGATTTTCTTCTGGCTTCGTGGTGAATCAAGGGATTGCCATGTATCAATATATATTAGCTTAAAACATTCTTGTGATTAATTATTGTTATCAAGAAAATTCATTAATTAATGCTAGTTGCGTATTTGTTGAATTAAAAATGCTCTTGCTTTTCAACGCGATTTGATTAATCTGCTCACTAAATGCTTAAAAAATTTAAAGCACACACTCATTATTCAACTACATCATGGTGGCGATGATGGTTGTGGGTCACAAAACATGTCACGCAAGGTAGTAACGGATTTACATGAGGGAAAATAATAAAACAAATTCAATCCTGTACAGTTGCGTGTGGCCTTTAGAGCGAAGAAGGAACAGAAGACTAGATAAATTAGCTTGGGTAAGGTGGGCTGGATTATTTATTTATTTCTATAATATAAAAAATATTTAAATATTGTTATATGTTTACAATAAAAAAATATAACTATGAACCTAAAATATAATATATATTTGATAATATTTTTTTAAAATATTGATTCGATGATATATTAAATGTTATAGATTTTCAAATGATGCATTGAATCGACCTGGGCTCACCAATCAAATTTGCGATTTGTGTAATAAGACCGTAATAACTTTATAGAAAGTAAATAAAAAAATTGAAGCTCAATTTAATTTTAATCAACCGAATGTTGAAAGATAAAATTAAAAAAAATAAAAAGAATGAAAAACTATCTGAATCAACCGGAGTTAATTTGTTAAATCTGCAACCCGGGTCATGAGATCGAGATAACCCCATAAAAAAAAATTAAAAACAATTATGAAGCTTGATTTTTAATTAACCAAATATTAACGAGTAGAATCGAAAAATACCAATTAAAAAAAGGATCAAACGAAGATAACCCAAGTCAGGCCATACAAACCTGTTAAATTCTTTACCTAAGTCATAAAACCATAATAACTTCATAATAGGAATATAAAAAAAGTTATGAATATCCCTTTTCAATAGACCCAATGTTAAAAATTGAAATCAAGAAAAAAAACTAAATTTATGAGACCGAGATAATTCCATAAAAAGCAAATTAAAAAAATTACATAGCTCGATTCCGAAAGAACCTAATATTGAAGGATAAAATTGAAAAAAAATAAAAAAGATTGACTAGTTGGAGGGTGAAATTGAAAAAACAATTCAATAAAAAAAACTTGAAAAAATGAACCGAGTCAACCCGCCTAACTTACAATCCGGGTAATGAAATTATGATAACTACTTAGAAAAGAAATATGAAGTCCAATTAGAAAAGGACAAAACATAAATAAGGTAAACTTGTTAAACTTGCGATTCAGGTATTGAGTTTAGAATAACCCCATGGAATATAAAAAAAATTACAAAGTCTAATTTCCAACCAATTTAATATTTAAAGATGAAATTAAAAAAAATTAATTAGAAAAGAAAGCAAAAAAAATAATCCAAAGCAACTTGACATGACTTGTAGCTTAGGTCAAGAGATCAAGAAAAGTTTATAAAAAAAATAAAAAAATTTACAAAGCATCACTTCTAACTAATTTAATATTGAAGGTTGAAATTGAAAAAAAAAAAACAAGACAAAATCTTTAAAACAAAATAATTTAATTAATATAGAATGATGATGATGATGATGATGATATATATATATATATATATAAACGTAAAAAGAAAAAAGAAAAGAAAAAACTCAAAACAAGTGTTTTATGGGTGTGGTTACTAGATCTTTTATATTTTATTAATTTCATTTGTTTATTTAGCCATCCAAGTCACTAATTAATCAGAATTAATTAGATATCTTAATTTATCCAAATACCCAAATCGTCAACATGTCTTATTCCTGGTATATATTTAATTTCTTAAAATTAATTAGATGAGCTTAAAAATCTTAATTTGGATAAATTGAAAATTAAGTTGTGTTTTTTTAGCAAATAAGTTAAAGCAATGATCATCTTCTTCATCGATCCTGTATTTCATCAAAACCCACAAAACTAATAAAATCAAAATTAAATTGTAGGTAATTCCGACCTGATTCTTGGTTATTTCGAGATCGATCGTAGAGAGTAATTAAAGAACCAACCTCGCTTGCAACAAGAGTGATCGGAGGCTGCTTCGAGTGTTCATGATTCCATTGAAGCACTAAACTATTCGTGTTTTAAATTAAAAATATTTACTAAAATAATTAATGTGTTAGAAATGTGATTAAATTCTTTTTAAAATGTTTTTTTTTTAATCCAAATCTTGTCCTATCAAACTCCAATATAAAATATAGGCTTCCCACCGAGACCTGATTTCTGCGTTCCTCCATGTCGGCAGCCGCCCAAGAAGTTCTTCTCCTTCTTCTTCACCAGCCGCCCAACACTTAATAAAAAATTCAAGACTAGATCAAACAAATAAATAAATAAAAAGTTTACAAGAAACTATTTTGTTGGAAATATAACGAGCTCTCTACCTCTCAAATCGTTCTTCACTATGAATGAAATGCTGTTTTTCTTTTTTTTTTAAATATAAGTTTAAAAGTGTGGTTATAATTATTTTTTAAAGTGTATTTTACTTAAAAATAATCAAAATAATAATTTTTTATTTTTAAAAAATTATTTTTAACATTATTATATAAAAATAGTATGGAAATATAAAAAAATATTAATTTGAAATAAAAAAATTATAAGACTGTGGAGCCCCACCCTAGTAAATGATATGTTGCGTCTCTCAGCGTTGTTAATAGACAGGCTAAATCCGAAGCATACCTTCTAGAAGTTGCATGATAAATCGTGAGTTTGAATGCAAGCCAAACTTTTAGACTAGCTTGCCTATAGCTACAGCCTTTTATTTTAGGATATATAGCTCTATTTTTAAAAAAATTTAATTTTTTTTATTATTTTTACTTTAAATTAATATTTTTTAGTATTTTTAAATTATTTTAATATGATGATATGAAAAATAATTTTTAAAAAATAAAAAAATATTATTTTCATATATTTTCAAATAAAAAACACTTTAAAAAGCTATCGTAATCATACAACTATTAGATAGGCTTTTCAAAATAAACACCGGTAATTGATTTTTTTAATTTTTTTTTATTTTATGAAAATAATATTTTTTTAAATAATTTATTTTAAAATTATAAAACATAATTTTAAAAATAAAATTAACAAGCATGGAATAACATCACAAACAAGCTCTAAAAAAAAAAGAAAGAAAAAAGGCAAGAATTAGGCTACATGCAAAGAAACGGAGGCTACATCACGAACACCTCACTACGCACAAGAGATTAAGATTCAGGAATGGAACTGGAACTTAATTGGTGGATTCATGCCTTCTCTTTTTTATTTTAAGAAACTGAAACTAAAATTAAAATAAATTAACAAACCAACAAATTATATTTCCTCTAAAGCAATCGTGCAGGACAAGCACTGGGTTTATAAAAAAAAAAACTATTTTTTTTACTATTTAGGATACTGTGAGAAGAGGCAAATATTTCAATACTTAGCTTCACCAAGTTCAAGTGCTTGTGGCCTTGATCAATGAAGTTAATGTCACTGATGATCCAAACGGTAACACAGCCGTCTCCACAGTAAACGTGTCATATCGGAGGAAAAGCTCCACCACCAATAGCCTAGACAAGAGCACCACTAGATCCTTCCCAGGACATTGCTTGTTCCCCACAGTTGGATCCTCCGTCTCCCGCCCGTTTGACCAATAAACATACTTCAATAGATTCTCTCCTTCTCCCACAAACCTATGCCCCACAAACTCCTCAGGATTATCAAAAATCTTAGGATCCTTTGTAGCGAACGGCTGGTATCCAAAGATCATCTCACCTTTCTTGATCTCATAAGCAGCATCATGACTGTTGATCACAATATCCTCCTTAGCCTTCCCGTATTGGAATGGGACCCCGGGTTCAATCCTTAAGGCTTCAAAAACTACCGATTTGGTCAAAGTCATCTTTTCCAGGGCTTGAAAGGTGACCCCACCTTCCTCTTTGACAACGGTCCTGATTTCATTAGCAAGTTGGCTGTGTAACTTCTCTCCTGCTTTGCCAACCCACTTGATCAAAGTAGGAAACCAAGCTTTCATGCCACCATAAGCGTTAAAACCAGCAACAAACACTAGGTTATGGCAAGCTTCATCTCTGTCAATTCCAAAACTCTCAGCTTTGTCTAGAACCGAACTCGAAGACGCATAAAATGCATCATAGAGCTTATTATAATCAGACCTTACTAAGAAAAATGGTATTGGAAATGTGTGCATCAAAAGATCTTCAAAATGTTTCAAAAACTTTGGAAATCCTATGGTTGCAAGTGGAGCAAGTTGTAAGCCGACCCATTTATCTACAATGGCAGGTCCTTCCGATCCAAGCTTTGTTTCAGAGGGATCTTTTTCGCAAAATAGACGAAAAACAAAGTTGAAAGACATTGCATCACTGGAGTCATTGAAATTTGCTGTCCTTTTAGAACCCATTTCATCTTCAATGTCGATGAACATTTGAGACAAGCAAGTCCTAAAAAGGGGGACGAAGTCCTTGTGCTTGGATGCGAGGACAGACATGAAAAAGGATTTGAGAGAGGTGTGATTAGGCTCAGAAGGATCAAGATACGCACAAACTCGGTATCCTCCAGTGAAAGACAAGGAGGGTAAGTAAGTGCCATCAAGAACGTTAAATTTTTCAATTTTGGAAGTGTCAAAGAGGATTGGGAATGATATTGCATCAAGTACAGCAATGACTTTCGGATTTTGAGCAATAAAAGGGCCAGGAGGCATATTGGTTTTGATAACTGTGGATTGGTATTTTTCAACACGGGAGCTGAAGAACTCATCTTTCCCTTGGTTATAGAAATAGTCTAGACGATCTTTGATGGCACCAAAGAAAGGGAGGCCATAGCTACCAGGTATAGGTTTCAATGGGACTGCTGATTGAGGAGGAAACATTTTCAGCTTGAGTTTGTTGTGCTCTTAATTTGTGTGGCAGTTTAGTGAGGAATATTAGTTGATTTCACCATTGATCCATGCATGTCTATTTATACTATCTACACTGTTTACTTGTCATTGAGTTTACGTTCGATGCTCATTATGTGCACAGTTCTTGACTAGTAATTGAGACATGATTTCTTCAGGCCTATATAAATTTCTACCTTATCTAATATTCACGTGATTATTTATCATTTGTAGTCCCAATATAATGACCAGTTTTTCATGATGGAAACATGAGATTTCGAGTTCAAATGCGAGACTTTTACGTAGTGAAGTTAAATGACAAGTGAAGTTAAATTTTGCCTCTCGTACGGAGGCTGACTTGATCAGGCTTTAAAAAAGTGAAGTTAGATTTTGCCTTTCCTAGGCTGACTTGATCAACGGTTAAGAATCATTCATCTTCATAAAATTATTAAATATAAACGAAAATACCAATAAAAAAATTATTGTTGGTAAATTATAATGATTTTTATCAATAAAAAATCACGTCACCGTTTTCATCGGTGAATGCTAAGGGAATAACCGATGGAATTCAAAAAATAAAAAAAAATTAGACTGATATTCACTTGTTAATCTCATCAGCAAATCTGATGTGTCAATATTATCGACAGACTTACATATGATAATTTACCGTAGCTAATTCTCGTTGGTGAATCCGTCAGTAATATTAAAGTTATAACCAGTAGCATGACCGCTACTCTCCATTTTCTCTATTTCTTCTTCTTCTTCTTCTTCTTCTTCTTCTTCTTCTTTCTTTTTGTAGATAACAACACCCCTCTTCTCTTATTTTGCTAGAAATCTAGCTCCTATTATCACAAATTCAGCCACTCCAATACTCAGTCTATCAGTATCCCTGTCTTGGTTCATTTTTTTTGAAGATTTGCCACATCAAGTACACAAACCTATATTTTTTTTTGTAACTCATTTTTCTTATGTTATTTTTTTGGTATTTATTTTTACAGTATATGTAGTTTGTTTGCATGTTTACTTATTTTATAGCTTTTTTATAAAGAAATTTGTTGTACGAATGTATAATTTGTACATGTTAGGGTTTATTTGAGATTTTGAAAAATTGCATTTGTTTGTCATTTGATGAAATTGAATTTGATTTTGTAACTTAAGTGTGCTATAATGAAATAAATAATGAGTTATTTAATGGTTATGTTTCACATTTTGTCAATTTTATTTTAAATTTTAAAATTTTTATAAACTTGGAGAAACTTATTTTTATAAACTTGGAGAAACTTATTTTTTTGGAGAAAATTGATAATGACTAAAGGGTACTATTAAAATAGATTGAATAAGTTTGATTTGAACCAATGATAGCTAAGTAGTTGGGTATTGATAATTTGTATAGTTCACATATTAATTAATACATGTTGTCATCAATATTGTATATAGGTTTTATATAAGTAATTGATCATCTTTCTTGGATGTATCAAGTTTCACCTGAAGGGTTGTGCATGATTAATTATTATAGTGGGGTTAAGGGTTTTATTAATTATGCACTATCTAATTTGAAGAATATTAGTCGAGGCAATGCTAGATATCCATGTAAGAGGTATAATAATAAAAAGTTTCTAGATCCAGCTATTAGTACGATGCATCTTCTACAAAAAAGGCTTATGAAAAAATAGTTGTGTTAGTTTGCACATGGAGAACCTATGTTCCTTATGATACCATGGTAGAAAGGATAGTTAGCTCAACTTCTAGTTCTAGCAACGTGCACGAAGTTGTAGATGATGGATGCAATGAGAATGAATCATGGTTATACAAGTAAATGTTCAAGTGTAGATGAAGAACCAAACGTAAATGCAGTTAGGTTTTTTGAACTTTTGAAGGAATCCGACGAACTATTATGGGATGAGAACAAATCACAGTAAATTATTGGTTGTTGCATATGTGTTCACCATTAAGTCAAATCATGGGGTGAGTGATATTGATAAGGACAAAATCATCGAATGGATAAGAAATATTTTACCTAAAGAGAATAGATTAAAAGAGAACTTATATGCTGCTAAATCCATTATGAATCCCTTTGGTCTAGGATACTAGAAAACTAACATGTGTCCAAACTTTTGGATGTTGTACTATCATGAAAATATAAATTTTATCGAGTGAAAAACATATAGGCATGATCGGTATAAAAACAAAACTGGTAGGGAAAGGACTTTTGTCGTACATAGAAAACTGAGATACTTCTTAATCACTCCTATATTGCAAAAGTTATTTATGTCTCTAAAGACTGCTATGCACATGACATGATATCATTCACATGATACGATGGATGAAGTCATAGTACACCTTTCCAATGGTGAAGCTTAGAGGTAGTTTAATAGGGTGCATCCTCAGTTTTTAATGGAACCATAAAACATACATCTTGGGTTATGTAAAAATGAATTCAATCCATTGAGGTCATTTGTTGCATCCTATTCTTATTGGTCGATAATACTCATAGTTTACAAGTTGCCATCAGAGATATGTATGAAGTCGAAGTTTATGCTATTATCTATAGGCATACCCAATCCTAATAATCTAGGTAGTAATATAGATGTTTGTCATTGACAATTGATTGATGAGTTGAATGAGTTGTGGTCATACAAAACTTTGACGAATGATGACTTAACGAAACAAAATTTTCAGATGAAGACAACTTTAATGTGGACTATCAATTATTTTCTTGTGTGTAAGATGGTTTCTAGTTAGAGCACGCAATTAGCTTGTCCATATTGTATGAAAAACAATAAGGTTTTCACTTTAACAAATGATGGTAAAACATATTCTTTTTTTTATTGACACAAGAGGTTCTTGCCAACCAATTATAAGTATATAAAGAACAAGAAGGAATTCTTTAAAGGTAAAGTTGAAAAGGATATTGCACCTAAGATACTATCAGATTTCTTGGATTCTATCATTTTTTTTATCTCCTTTAGATTTAGGCTAATGGGAAAATAAAAAGAGTTTTAGAAAGAAAGTGAGAAAAAGAAAAAGAGTTGTGTTTAACTAATTTGATAAAAAAATATATAGGGTATGAGTTTTTCACAATAGCACTAGACACAATAAGGATTAGTACACTAAAATTACTATTTTACCCTTGAGTGGGAAAATAGGAGCCTTGGTGGTGGGGTAATGTGATATTTTCTAGAGGTTCATTCATGATTAAAAGTTTGTTTAGGGGATGTTAGTCCTTTCTGATTTTTTTTCACAGTGAAATAACATTTTTATCCCCAAGATTAACAAAATTTAGATCTGTTGAGCAGAGGCTTATTTTCAAAGACTTTAAAACAACAAAATACTTCTTTATCATATGGTAGAAAAAAGTAGAGTTATTGACCAAGTGTTTTTTTTTCCTTATTAGAATACAATAAAAGTATGTATTTTCCATTAAAAAAGACAAAAAATAAGGTATGTGTTTAAGGATGTTTTTGTCTTTTCACACATGACTTTTTTTTTTAATGTAATTTCTAGGGTTATAAGGGATATTTTGATATTTTTACTTTTGGGTGGCGTATGCGACATCACCAGGTAGACTAACTTGACCTTTCATTGTGTATTTGGAAGTTCCACAGTGTCCAATTCCTTCTTATATGGCGTGTGACAACTGATGATGTGTGGTTTGTTGCTAATGATCATTTATTCTTTATCCCCATCTTTTCTCTCTCCTATCAAAAAAAATACATGACTGTCCTCTTTGTTTTTGATATTTCAACTTCAGCCCTTTTATAAGAGTTTTGTTTGTTTTCCCTTCAATTATAATTTCTCATGTTTTTTTTTTCATTTCTGTCCTTATTCTTTTAATTTTAATTTTTTTCATTGGCTTTTTGGTTAAAGTTTTATTGGTTTTCAATTTAATAATTCAATCAAAGTTTATGTTGTTTTGATTTTTCAATTTGACCCTCATTCTTTTGATTTATTTTTCCTTTTGTTAAAGTTATATTCATTTCAATTTAACCCTCTAATTGAAAATTTTTGTTTGCCCTCTAATTTAATTTTTATTTTGTTTTTCATCCTTATTCTTTTACTTACAATTTTATTTTAGATCCTTTTGCTTTATACAGATGAACTTTATTTTTCAAAATAAAAAATATTTATTTTTAAATAATATTTCTGATATGTTCGACCTTGTATAATATTTTTAGAGTGTGAGTTTATTCAATTAGTTTTGGTTTTGTTTGTGTTTCTATTATATTTTAATTATTTAAATAAACAAGTTCAGTAAATATAACTGGATAAACGACTCATTTTGTGTGATTAAATAGCTTGATCTTCTTTCATCTCTTATTTTTTTTAATTTCTCTTTTAGTTATTGTGAACAATTTTTTTTTCCCATTTATTTACATAGATGATTATCTATGTATTTAATTAGATATTTGCATAGAATCTTTGATTTACAAATTGAATTTTTTTATATAAAAAAACACATTGAAATATTTTACTTTCTCTGTATTTCTTTTGAAAAAAAATCAAAAGTCATGATGAAGCCGAGTTAAATAACTAGTGTATTATACATGTTGTAAAGATAGAAAAGGCAATAAAAACTAAAACCAGAGAATCACAATGATTAATGAGAAAATGAAGGATTAATTCTACATTCATAATTTGTTTATAATTTTTATAGCCCTTTTTACAAATGAAGGATTAGTTCTCGATAAAAACAACTTGGTAACCCTTTTATATAAATTTGATATACCAATTTAAAATTCAAAGAATCCAAGTTTTAATGGTATGTTTTCATCAAATTTCAACTATTATTCTACTCAAGAACATTATTAATAATAATGTTCCAAAACTCAATATGCTCAGGAATGAGGTATTTTTAAGTGTTTAGACATTAGATAATTACACATTCACATCAATATTTCATTCTCTAGAGTTCACAAAGTTGGTGGTTGGTGGTAGAAGGTCTAAAACCTATAAAACAGTCCTTTGTGGTAGGGGTTTAGAGACTATCCGATGATAAAATTAGTGATTTTAATAAGAAATTGAAATAAATAAGAGAATAAGCTTTAAATTCTAAGAACAAGAGTGTTTGTTTTTAATTTTGTATGATAAATTCTATAAGAATTAAAGTACAAATACTTAGAAAATGAAAATTATGAACCATTTACCCAAGTAGTTTAAATGGTATATATAGCCCATGAACCTTATCATATGAACCATTTACCCAAGTGGTTTAGAGGGTATATATAGCCCATGAACCTTATCATGTTGCTTGAATGAAAGAGTTTGAGTGTTATTTCTTTCTGATAGCAGTAGTGATATATATATATATATCTCACATAATATTAATGTTGATGAAAATATAGTGGCCTTTATAAGACTTTTATACACCTAGAGGTATAGAGAGATGATTATTATTGACTTTTAACATATCATGTTAAAAGTTATAAGAATAAATAAACAAGGCCTCGTGATATGAGCCTAATGATCAAATGGTCACGCAACCTATAATCAAAATTGAGATATGATCTCGAAAAGTTTTAAGAGGTTTGATAGGAGTATGATACAATGAAAACTTGTCCCAGGACACCAATACTATTGGAATGAAGTTGAATAGTGTCATGGAACTAGTTAATCTTCATTAAGTCAGATTCAGTTCATTGAAGAGCTAAATAATGCAAAAATCTTTCTCGCACGTTAAACTGAAAGTTCAAAAGCATTATTCATCAAAGGTTTTGAAATTTAGGTTTTACATGTGTTTAAATAATTATTAGTTAAGAAATTAACCCTAGGGAATTGATCCACTTACAAAACTGACCCACACCTTTTTAGTAAGCTCAAACCCTGATCCAAATAAGCCTTAGATCTTAACTGAAAATCAAAGTATTAATTTTGCTTAAACATATAAATAATAATGAAAACAACAAGTCTTGATAGTGGGTTCTTGATGCTATATAAAATAGAAAGAAAAATAACATAAAATATCTTAATTCCCTAGCTTAAATAACTCTTGGCTGAGATTCACATTCCTAGATATTCTAGGATTACTTAGCTAACTTTTAAAGTCCTTTAGATGCTAAGAAATCTGATCTGAAAAAAATTTAATTGTTGAAGTCTTCTTTCCTTGTAGGACTAGGATTTCCCTTGAGAACATGAAAAACAATCTTAGAAATTAATTTCGTTTGTAGTCTCTCATCACTTTTCTTCCTTGACTAGAAGAATCAAATTTTTAGCATTAAATAATCCTTTCAAGTCTAAAATTCAGATCTGACGACCCTTTTTAGTTGTTTTGTATGACTAGGAAACTTCCTCCTTTATTGCTAAATATTATCCTAAATAATAGGGACAATAATGAACAAATTTCTCTTTCAGTTTTAGAAGAATATTTTGTTGATCCCTGTAATAAAAAGGATCTCAATATTTTAATTAACCCAAGTCAACTTTGGACACCATGTGGCCCAAACCCATACTTATTAATTTAACCTAAATCAGACCATATATAAGCTCCCAACAAGCCTACTTTGCTGCCCATATCAAACCCACACATGGGTTGACCTAATTTGGCTGAATAAACCATCAAAGAGATTGGACCGAACCTATCATCATGCACAAACCAAGGTTGGCTAACACAAGCTAAATTCCAAGGAAAAACACAATCTTGGTTGAATGGCCTCCTTATCAAACCCAAGCATAAAATCGATGGCCCTTTATAAAAAATCCATGACTGAACCATATCACTTTGTTTCCCAATATGAGGCATATAACGATCATCAGTTGCATACCTTTTTGGACTTGGAATGATGCAAAACCTAAGGGTGATCGGTCTGACATCTCGCCAGACCCATATGTACTTGAGCTCAGTATATAACTGAACACAAGGATGTTGGGTCTGGCAGCTCGCCAGACCTATATGTACTTAGACTCAGCACATATTTAAAACCCAAGGATATTGGGTCTAATACCTTGCCAGACCTATATGTACTTGGGCTCAGCACATAGTTGAATCCAAGGATGTTAGGTCTAATACCTTATTAGACCTATATGTACTTGGGCCCAGCATGTAGTTGAATCCAAGGATGTTGAGTTTGGTAGCTCGTCAGATCCTTACATACTTAGGCTATGCAAGTAGTTGAACCAAATGATGTTGGGTCTGACAGCTCGCCAGACCCACATGCATTCGGGCTCAACCCGTGGCTGAACCCAAGGATCTTGGATCAGGCAGCTCGTCAGACCCATATATACTTAGGCTTAGCATGTAGCTGAACCCAATGATATTAAATCTGGCAAATTCACCATACTTATATGTATTTGGGCTCAACACGTGGTTGAGCCCAATAATATTGGGTCTGACAGTTTTCCAGACCTATATTTGTTTGGATTTAGCGCGTAGTTGATCCCAAAAACATTGGGTCTAGCAGCTCGCCAAACCGATATGTATTTGGACTCAGAGTGTAGCTGAACCCAAGGATGTTGGGTCTAACAACTTGCTAGATCCATATGTACTTGGGCTTAGAGTGTAGGTGAACCTAAGGATATTGGGTCTGACAACTCACCAGACCCATATGTATATAGGCTCAGCACACATTTGAACCCAAGAAGGTTGTGTTTGTCAGCTAGCCATACCCATTTTGCATTTGAGCTCAACGCATAACTGGACCCAAGATATTAGATCTAACAACTCGTCAGACCCATATTTACTTGGATTTAGCATGTAGCTGAACTAAGAAATATTGGGTATGACAAATCACTAGACTCATATATATGTACATAAGTTCAACATGGAGTTAAACCAAAAAATATTGGGTCTGGAAGTAGTGAAACCCATATCATCTAGGTTTGGTATTTTGCTCAACTTAGATATATTGTATTGTCAGCCTATTTTTGATTTTTTAAAATATAAACTTAGATAAAAAAATAAAATATATTGATCCATCAATTAATATCCTTAAATAAAATTTAGGTGGAAAGATTGCAAGCTATTCTTATCATCTTATCCTCCATTAATTTCATTATATGCTGTTTAGGAATTACGATTCTGCAGAAATTATTTGGACAGATGAGTATAATTTAAACCGGTGGTTATGACTGGTGGTTTTGCAGAAAATAATTATTTACAATTCTTAAAACTTGTATATACAATTTCATTTATGGTTCTTCGTCAACAATGAAATGTACGTGACAACAAGAAACAGGAACTGTGTACTAAGCTTTATAATTAACGACTTTAACACGTTTCATCTTATGTACGTAGGCCTCTATTGATGCTAATTTATAAATGGTCCACAGAAAATGAATGACCCGTGTGATGCTGCGGGTTAATTTTTTATATATAAAAAATACTAAGAAAAAACTAAGATCTAAAAATATTACGTCTTTCTGCAAAGTTATATCTAAGAATCTTGAGTTTGGCTGTAAGTTGCATGACCCAGTAGGTCTAGTTGCAATACCAGACCCAATAGCCTTGGATACGGGTCTGGCTGCAAGGTTGTGTCATAAAAGTGTGATAATTAAATAAATAAATTAAAAAAACCAATAGAAAAAAAAACTAATGAAGAAAAAGAAAAAAAAATATGAATTAACTGGGTTAACCTTTTAAGTCAGGTTAACCCGTCAAACCTTGGATTCGTGTCGTGAAAGTTTGATAACTAAATAGAAAAAAAAAATGACGGGTTAACTCAGAATTAACTAGGCTAACTCGTTAAACCAGGTTACCTGTCAAACCTGAGATCCGTGTCATGAAAGTTTGATAACTAAATAGAAAAAAATTGAACATTAACAACCTAAACTAAACAAAAAAAATTAATTAAAAATAAAAAAAACAAAAACAAACAAAAGACATAAGCCTTACTAATGAGAAAAAAGAAAAAAAATCTGAATCAATTGAGTTAACCCGTCAAACCTGAGATTCACTTCATGAAAGTTTGATAACTAAATAGAAAAAAAATCGACGGGTTAAACGAAAAAAAATTAACAAATTAAACTAAACGAAAAAAATTAATTAAAAAGGAAAAAAAACAAAAAAAAAATTTCGGGTTAACTCATCAATCTAGGTTAATCTGTCAAACCCGAAATTCATGTCATGAAAGTATGATAACTAAATAAAATTTTTTTTCACATTAACAAACTAAATTAAACAAAAAAAATTCATTAAAAAAAAACACAAAGAAAAAAAAACCCATAAAAACATAAAAAACAAAAAAAAAATAGGAAAAAAACAAAAAAAAAAACAGTTAAGAGTTTCACTGTAAAACACTAATCTGTGAAAAGCATGAAAAAAACTACAATATTTTTCCCAATATTTTCCCCTTTTTAGAATATTCTATAATAAATGCTCATAGCTAGCAACATTGCGTCCTCTCCACGTCCTCTCCCTCTTTTGGTGGTCCAGTAGCTCTAAATTTATAATAGCACGTCCTCTCCCTCTTTTGGTGGTCCAGTGGCTATAAATTTATAATAGCAAGTAAGATATGCGTGCCTTTTGCATTCCTAATTTTTCATCATACGTGTTTGAATTCAAATATTGTTTTATAAAATTTTATTTTTTTATTTAAAATTTTATTTTTAGATTATTTTAATATACCAATATAAAAAATAATTTTTAAAAATTAAAAAAATATTTTTTTAATATTTTTTTAAATAAAAAATACTTTAAACCCAGGAGAACTCAGAATCAAACCCTAATAAAAGTCTGCCAACAATCCACATGGGTTTTACCTTTTCTCTTCCCAGCCTAACCCAGTAAACAATTTGCCGACAAACCTCTGTAAACGTTTGCTGACAATTCAATCAGTTAGTGTGCAAGAACGAATTAAAAACGTGTTCAATATGAGACATAAATCAATTTGTTGTTGCGTTGGACTGAAGCAATTTCATCCTTCAACTTTTCCCAGATAAGCTTTCAACGGGTTTTGGAGCTGGGTTAGTTACGTAACGAGATCGAGGCAGTATTTCCTGAATCTCTGAATCTCCACATCACTCTTTTGAAAACTTGAACGTAGAATTCTCCCCTAATGAAAATTCCATGGTTCAAGTATCAGACTTGTTTGGAAACCTTCGAAAATAACTTTTCTTAGGGGTACAGCATAGTATTTACGAAATATCCAAATCATTACCTTCTCAAAAGGGGAAAAAATCCAAATTATAATGTTTATCAGACAACAGAGACAAAAACAAACCCAATATTATAGAGATGAATTAATGGACACCAATTAGAGTCTACACGCCAACAAGCGTGACTGCCTAAGAATTGAGGGTGATATTATTTTCTCTGTAATGAGAGATCCTAGACGCAAAACACTACGATCCTCTCCCAATTTTTATTGCTTAAAAAAAAAAAAAGAGGGAATCCAGAATCTAATGTGAAGTGAAGATAGTAAGACATTCAACCTTGAAATACGCAGACATTGGGTTTAGGGTTGTGGTCAAAGCCTGCGAATTTAAGGAATAGCAGCCTTATCTTAGAACGAAAGAGATTTTGGACAAGCTTACAGACTAGTCCAGTTTGATGGCACATGTTCTCTTTTCATATAACGCCCAATTTATGGTTCGGATGGAGGAATAAATGCTTCAAAGCACAAGCTGGCAAATAGAACACAACCACTTATAAACACACAGCATGGACATTTCTTCTTTTGAATTTGAATGTTCAAATATGAATCAATTGAATCATGCTTCGACTAAAACTTAGTGCCAAACGCATGCAATGATATCCAAAGAAGTCATGGAAAAACTTCACGTAGAAATATTTACTTTTCCTAGCTGATGAGATCTGAATCTAAGTTGTACCTGTAAAACAAGTTTTTTATGAAACAAGAGACACTCTGATGCTTAAGTTAATATTTTATTTTTTTTTTATCAAGTGACAAGCAGATAAAAATTTAAGAAGATGAAAATGGTATTTTGTGTGTGTAGAGAAGAAATGTGTGTTTTTTGTCTCGTTAAAAATGTTCTCTGTGCAGTGTTGTTCAGATAAATCCTCCCCTTATCTCTCTCAAAATCTAAGAACATATAGCTTGTAAAGTATTTGGAAAATATCTAGAAAATATATAAAAAAAATATATGGAGAAATACTATTCATGAATAGTACCATGCATATTACTATTCATGAATAGTAAACCGACGTGAGCTAAAAATAGCTTGGTCAGAATAGAGCTTGCGCTTAGTTGGGCCTAGCTAATGAGAAATCTAAGTTGTACTTGGAAAATAAGTCCCTCGTGAAATAAGGAACACTTTTATACTTAAGTTAGTATTTGATTTTGTTTTATCAAATGACAAACAGATAAAAAATTAAGCAGATGAAAATGGCATTTTTTATGTGTTTTTTTTGTCTTGTTGAGAGTGTTCTCTATATAGTGTTGTTTATATGAAGCACCCCCTATCTCTCTTAAAATCCGAGAACATATAGCTTTAAAATATCTGGAAAATATCTAGAAAAATATATATAAAAAAATATACAAAGAAATACAGATGAAAAATACTATTCATGAATAGTACCTTGCATATTATTATTCATGAATAGCAAACCAAGGTGAGCTAAAAATAGCTCGGGCAAATCGAAGCTCGAGCTCAGTTGGGCCTTGACCTCATTAAGCTTAGTGGAGCTTGGTTGAGCCTGATTAGGGGGGAGATAGAGTGAGAGGGTAGTTTGATTGGGTTGTGGCCCAACCAAGACAAAAAAAAATAAAAGCTTGGTTCGAGCTTGAGGTGAAGCTCAGTTAGGCTGCCCAACCTAGCTTGAGGTGAAGCTGAGCCTGTCATCCCAACCTAGCTTCACATTTGAAAATCGGTTTATCATCTAACCGAGTTTCGACATCCTTGTTCTTTTTTGTATTATAATTTGCCTCTAAAATTCTTGTAAACATACATGTTTAAAAGACTTTAACGAGCTAGAGAGTGGGAAAAAAATACTTATAATATAGGCTTGCATTAAAATGTTACCTTATGAGCATGTCTTTGAATGTTTTTCATGTTTTTCAAATTTATGAGAGATCATATCAATGTTTGATGGAGAAATATCCTTGATCTTTTTGAAGATAATAGTCACAAGCACCTGAAGACGGTGATCTTTAGGACCTAGAGACATGTTGTCACGGGGACTTGGAGACAATGGTCACTAAGACTTGAAGATAAGTGGTCATGGAGACTTGGAGATGGTGGTCACTGAGACCTAAAGACAAATGGTCATGGGGGAGAAAATTGGTAGTGGGAACCTGGCGACCTAATAAAGACTATTGAAGACTTCTCTATATGGATTTTCTAGAGACCCTTTATGTTTGGAGACATAAAGATGATATTTATATATCTTCAAAAATAAAGGATATACAATTTAAGAGATTTATCTTATCTAGAGTACGACATCACTAGGATGATTTCCTGTTTGTTCATATTATATCTCTTCCTTCATAAGTTCTTGAAGGTACCCTTTTGAGATCTATCTTTCTATATCTTTTGTGAGTGTATGATATTTTTCTATGTTGTGTCCATGATCATGATGAAAAAGATAGAACTTGTTGGGGTTCTTTGCGTTTGAACCACTTTTCATTGAAGATGAGTATTATAGGAAGTATTTTCCCTTTATGGCATCCAACACATCGACATGTGTTATTGTGAGAGGTGTGGTCATAAGCGTAAAGAATGTTAAACGATCATGGATGTTCCCCTTAGTGCTATTTTTTGGATGTTCATGTTGAAGATTGATGGGGGTGGTGAAGACTTTTTTTGTACGTGAAAATATAGGTGCCCTGATCTAGTTCGCTAGCTTCTTCCACCCATATGTGATTTTTTATCACATGTTTGATGCTAAAGAGACTTTTATTAGAGACTGTGTATAAATTTTCCAATAAGGAATAGTTGTAGACCCTATTAATTAGGGCTTTAGTGGTGATGGGTTCAATCAGATCCTCCACACTTAGCATTTCCTTGTTGAATCTTTAGAGATATGCCCTCGTGTTTTTATTTTCTAGTTGTGTGATAACAAAGAGCTTTATAATGCTTCTTTTGGTAAGAATGTTGGTGTTGAAACAAGAGATGAGTTATATACAGAGATCATAGAGACCTAAAATGGAACTGGGTTTAAGGCTATAACACCATACTTTAGCAGATCCAAGGAAAGTTATTAGAAGAACTTTACATATAATATCAATATCTTGTGTGTCATGTTTTAAAAGGCCTTTCACATTTTGTATATGATCTTAAAGGTTTGTGAGTCCCTCTTAGTTATCTAGACCGATTTTTGTAAAGACAAGATCTTTAAAGAGTTGAATGTATAACACTTTATCAAAAAGTAAAGACTTTTGGTGAGCATTTTATTGTGGCTCATGAACTCGTGGAGTCATGAAGGTTGTCTCACGTGAATGTTGTTTTTTGGTAGAGTGAGGTGATTGAGACCAATGATGATTGGATTGTATGGAGCGTCTCGTGTAAGAACAAGGTGTGTAGCTTCTTTTGAGTGGAGGAGTTCAAGTGTTACTCGTTTGCGTGTCATTCTGCCTTGTTTCTCCAAGGAACTAGAGTTGTGTATGCGTACTTGGTGTATATATAGAGGCTTGTTGTTGTGTAGGAGAAAGAGTGTGAAGATGTAGTTACATTGCTGCAACAATATTATTAAGTAACTAAACTTGGTTGCAAATCCGTTAGAGTCCTAGGAGAGCCAGAGTCCCTATGGAAAGACTAGTCACTCTCCATTATTATGGATTGGTTAAAAAGTTTTTTGGAAAAAAGGTGAAAGAGAATGTATTGAATTTTTATTTAGATTCCCACAAACGACTCCACTAATAAAGTCATGGAAAAAATTCATAGAAAAACGTTGATTTTCCTTAGCTAATAAGATATAAACATAACTTGCACCACTAAACAAGTCTCTCATGGAACAAGAGATATTTTGATGCTTAATTCAGTGTTTGATTTTGTTTTATCAATTGATAAGTAGGTAAAATCTCAAAAAGATGAAAATAGTTTTTTTTTTGTAGAGAAAAGATATGTATTTTTTATCTCGTTGAGAGTGTTCTCTGTGTAGTGTTATTCAGATGGATTCTCTCCCTATCTTTTTTAAAACCTAAGAATAAATAGCTTGGAGAATATCTGGAAATATATATAAAAGTATTTAAAAAAATCTTATTTGTAGTATGACATCACCAGGATGATTTTCTATTTGTTTATATTGTATCTCCTTCTTTACAAGTTCTTGAAAGTACCATTTAAAAATCTATCTTTATATTTCTTTTATAATTGCATGATACTTTTCTCTATCTTGTCTATAATTATAATGAAAGAGATAGAACTTGTTAAGATTTCTTGTGTTTGAACCATTTTTCATTTGAGATGAGTATTGCCAAGAAGCCTTTTCCCTTTATGTCATCCAACACATCAACATATATTATTATAAGAGATGTGGTCATGAGCTTAAAAAATATCAGACGATCATGTATGTTCCCCTTTATGCTTTTTTTTTAATGTTCTAATTGAAGATTGATGGGGTGGTGAAGGCTTTTTTTATGTGTAAAAATGTAGGTGATCTTGTCTAGTCTGTTAGCTTCTTCAAACCATATCTGATTTTCCATCGCATGTTTGATGGTAAGGAGACTTTTATTAGAAAGTATATATAAATTTTCCTATAAATAATAATTGTAGACCTTATTGATCAAGGATTTGGTAGCGATAGGTTCAAGCAGATCCTCTACACTTAACATTTCCTAGTTGAATCTCTAGAGATAGGCCCTCGTATTTTCATCTTCTTGTTGTGTGATAACAAAGAGCTCTTTAATGCTTCTTTTGGTAAGAATGTTGGTACTGAAATAAGAGATGAGTTTCATGCAGAAATCATGAAGACCTAGAATGGAACTGGGTTTAAGTATGATACCACACCCTAACAAATCCGTGAAAAGTTATTGGAAGAACTTTACATGTAACAACAATGTCTTGTGTGACATGTTCTAAAAGGCCTTCCATATCTTGTATGTGATCTTGAAGGTTAGTGAGTCCCTCGTAGTTATTTAGACCGGTTATTTTTAGAGACATGATCTTTAGAGTGTAGAGTGTGTAACACTCTATGAAAAAGTAAAGACTTTAGGTAAGCACTTTGATGTGGCTTATGAGCATGTGGAGTTATGGAAGTTATCTCACGCATCAGCCTTTTTTGATAGAGTGAGGTGATAAAGACTAATGACGATTGGATTGTTTAGAACGTCTCGTGTAAGAATAAGGCGTGTAGCTCCTTTTGAGTATAGGAGTTCAAGTGTTACTCCTTTGCGTGTCATTCTGCCTTATTTCTCCAAGGAACTAGAGTTGTGTATGTGTACTTAGTGCATTTATAAGGGCTTGTTGATGTGTAAGAAAAAGAGTGTTAAGAAACTGAACTTGGTTGCAAATATGTTGGAGTCCTAGGAGAGGTGGAGTCCCTATGGAGAGATTAGTCACTCTCTCATGTTACGAATTGGTTAAAACATTTTTTAGAAAAAGGGGAAAGAGAATGAATTGACTTTTTATTAAGATTCTTACAAATGCCACCAGTGATAAAGTCGTGGAAAAACTTCATAGAAAACTATTGATTTTCCCTAGCTAATGAGATATGGATCTAAGTTGCACCTATAAAACAAATCCCTCGTGGAACAAGGGATATTTCGATGCTTAAGTCAGTCTTTGATTTTGTTTTATCAATTGACAAGTAAAATCTCAAGAAGATGAAAATATTTTTTTTTTTTAAAAAAGAAGATATGTGTGTTCTTTATCTCGTTGAGAGTGTTCTCTGTGTAGTGTTGTTTAGATGGATCCTCCCCCTATCTTTCTCAAAACCTGAGAATATATAACTTGAAAAATATCTAGAAAAAATATATAAAAAAGTATCAGGAATATATATTTATAAAAGTATCAAGAAAAAAATATCTAGAAAGTATTATTCATGAATAGTGTCATACATATTACTATACATGAATAGTAAACCTAGGGTGAGCAAAAAATAGCTCGGTTGGACCAGAGCTCAAGCTTGGTTGGGCCTCAACCTAGCCAAGCTTCGTGGAGCTTGGTTGAGTCTGACTAGAGAGAGAGAGAGAGAGAGAGAGAGAGAAAAGATATGGGGGTAGATTGGTTGGACTGCGGCCCAACCAAGACAACAAAGCTCGGTTGGGTCATGGCCTAACCAAGTTTGAGGTGAAACTTGATTGGATTGTCCAACTAAACTTCACATTGAAGCTTAGTTAATCATCCAATCAAGCTTCAACATCATTCTTCATATTTTTTTATTTTCAAATACTATTAAAATTTTCTAGTGATCATATTTTCATTAATTTTTTAAGCATTTTGTAACTTTTTTTTCATTATGCTGAATTGTTCTAAAAGTTCTAACCAATGTGGTACTTGATATATATATATATATATATATATATATATATATATATATATATATATATATATATATATTTTTTTTTTTTTCTCTATATAGAGAATATAATAA
>Ga0325405_1001291_pt1 | contig 25321 bp, 8 predicted proteins | sample PopdelMetagenome_21_FD_205663 | JGI IMG/M metagenome (GOLD analysis project Ga0325405, IMG submission 205663) | Populus deltoides microbial communities from Bellville, Georgia, United States - Xylem-Control-R2 | ecosystem: Host-associated > Plants > Phyllosphere > Stem > Wood/Secondary xylem...
AAAACATTAAAGTTCTTGATGTATATTTTGGATGGTAGACTATATAACCAACACATGGCTAGCTAGTATTCCATCATTTCAAAAATCTTTATTCTTTTAACGCTAACTTAATAGAAATAGTATAAGTAGTACCGGAGATAAAAGTTTATTATTGATAAATTAATTAATTTCTTAACTTAACAATTCTTTAATCATGTTTTAGTGTAAATCATATGTGATTGAAATTCCAAAAATAAGTCAATAATACAAAAGAATCCCAAAGAAAAAAAAACTAAAAGAAGAAAATAAATAAAAGAAGAAGGTGCAAGCCTACTTAGATTAACTTGCTAAACTCTTTGGTCAAATTATGAGATTAAGATAATTTTATAAATAAAAATAAAAAAAGCTATGAAGTTTTTTTTTTAAATCAACGTGGATTAATGAGATCAAAACAGAAAATAAGTCCAAAAAAAAAAGATGAGAACCTGTGTTAACTCATGAAACTCGTGACCCGAACCATTTAATCAAAAGCATCAAACCTGAAAAAAAAATCTTGAAGTCTAAACTTTAAAAAATCAAATGTCAAAGGATGAGATTAAAGAAAAAACATTTAATCACAAAAAAAAACATGAATTAAAAATAAAAAAAATAAGGATCAAATTTGAAGATAAAAAATGAGAGGGTGGATAATTTTGAATTGAATGACTAAAATAAAAGGAAAAAAAGTTTACAAAAGAGTTAAAAGAAAAACCACCTAAAAAATAATAAACTAAATATTTTGATCAATGGATGAAATTGAAAACAATTGAAAGTTTATAAAAGAGATAAGAGAAAAATGAAGAAGAAAAATAACCAAGACCAAATTTAAAAAAGAAAAAAACAAAAAATAAATAAATTGAAGAGTGAAATTGAAAAACAAAACTTATAAAAAGGCCAAAAACAATAATAACAAATCATAAAAATAAAGATTAATACTCAAATTTCCTCAACAAATAGGTCTACCTTGAGATTTTAATTGCTAGGCGTGATTTCGAGACAAGAGAAAGAAAAAGCAACTCTAGTGGAAATTCATCTAGAAAAACAAAACAAGCATTGCTAGTAAATGAAGAAGATGTTGCAAAGAATCTAATAACACGATGGAAAATAATGCTTCACCTTCAAATGACGTCGTTCTCTCCATTGAAGTGTGGTGCGACGCTTCCGCACTCGGCAATGTGCATAACATGTGTCAGATAGATTTAAAAATTAAATATTTTTTAATTAATACAAAATATCAATTTACCCATCTACTAATCTAATTAAAACGTGAAACCCAACATCAAAATCCAAAATTTCCCCCAAAGTAAGCCTAAATTAAATTTCATTCCAAGGGCAAGTTTGTAATTTTAATGTGCGAAAAAATATGAAATCTAAAAAAAGTCCATAGCAACCAATTATCTGGTTTTTTTTTCTCTTAAGGATAATGGAGGTGTTACACTATTCTATAAAATTAAAAAAAAAATTATACACCTATTAAAAACAAAAATGACAAATGAATCATAATAGTCAATTCATTATCGCAATTCATAGTAATTTATGTCTTTACAATATTTTTTTCAAGCTCCCTATATTTTGTTAATAAAAAAAATAAAATATGCGTCTTAGTTAAATTTCATTTCATTTTCTAAAATCTTGTTACAAATTGGGGAAAGTTATTATGATTATTATTTTGGCTCGAAATTAAAAATAAAATGAAATGAAAAGGTTGGATGAACAAGAATAGGAGATTAGCTGAACCCATCCTTTTTGGTTGAAGAGTGACCACCCACGATTTATAGGCAGTCACGGTCATGTAATAAAGGTAGAGTTGCTAATACATGTTCATGGTCAATGTTTCCAGCACTACGGTTTCTATTGGAGTATTACTCTCACACGTGTCCCGTAAGGGGCACCGTCTTTTGACCGTAACTAGCACGTGGGACACCATTTTCTCCAAAATCAAAAGGAAAATTTTGTCTATCTAGCTCCATCTGCTGACACGTCATCTTTTGTCATCTATATTCTATACTTCTCCGTTACTCGCCGAAGTTTGTGGCGACCTTTTTGTCAAAAGCAGAGCATCTAAATGGAAAACTAAAAATAATAAAAAAAATTTATTTTAACTTTTCACTATTTATTTTATATGTTATAAAAGTAGTGTTAAATAAAATGTTATTTTATCATTTCTTTTATAAAAATGATATTCTTATATATCTGGAGAAAAAAAAATATACTAAACACTATTTATTGTAATAATTTTTTTTTCACTTCATTTTTTCACTTGTTTTTATAAGATTATTCTAGTCTCATGACCCGTGTCATGAGTTTGGTGAGTTTACCCGAGTTGACTCGAGTTTTTTTTTTAATTTTATTATTTAATATTGAATTGATGGAAAATCATCTAAGTTTTTTTAAACCTGTCAAATCAATCGAGTCATATTAAATTATTAAAATAATTGTGTATTAAATATATTAAAATACAATTAATTTTCGTAAATATTTTTTTACCATCATAGTGCACATAAAAAAAAAAAACCATATTACCAATCTAACTTTTTTAAATAACATTTCATTGAAGATGTTCTTAAAGAAGAGATGGTTTTCTTAACAAGTAAATGGTCGGGTTGGCATTGTGTTATCTCGATAAATTTTATAATGTTTGGTAAATAATTATTTATACTTATTTTTATTTAAAAAAAATAAGAGAGAAAAATAAAAGAAATATTTAAGTTTAGTTAAAATATTCTTAATTATCCTTCGATCACTATTCAAAATATGCTTTAGAAATAACTGCTTAATTAAAATTATTTTCAGAGGGTTGGTGGAGACCTCAGCCCTTGCAAAAAAAGAAGAAGAAAATACTTAAAAATACCCCCGCATAACTCTAGTAAATTAAAATTTTAGAGTTAAAAACTAGTGAAATTTAGATTTTAGCTCCCCTAGAAAAATATTTCTAGTTTTGTCGCCCCTAAAAATAATCTTAGAGAGCATAAATTTTTCTGTTTTTTCTTATTGAAAATCTCTTTAAATTTATTTTTAATTGTTTTCTTCTTCTAATTTTTGTGGTTAGGATTTAAATTTTAAGTGAATCGTACGTACGTATACGAATTGATATATTTATACTATATTTTAAAAACAAATTCTGAATAATATGAAGCAAATTAACTTATGAATCAAAGCAAATGAAAGATGGGATGATAATTAACAAACCAAACTTTAAATCAAAAGCTGGTCAAACGCAACTTCTCTCTTAAAGGGTACGGTGGTTTGTCTATTTTGTTCTCGTCTTGGTGCATTTGTTATGTGTTTTTGGATTTATGGGTTATATATGGAAGTGTTTTTATTGAGTAACATTTCAGTTCCTTTCAGTCTATTGAGTTTGTGACTTGAAAAAAAAGTCTATTGATTTAGTTGTTTGGCATGGCAACACACTTTTATGATGTGGTCACGATCAAATGGCAACCACCGATTTGCTCTCAAGAAAAAAAAAAAAAAGCATCAAATTAGAATTTCATTTATTTTCTTAATTATCGCATCATATATTAATAGACTCGGCGACAAAGTTCTAAAAATCCAAGTAGTTTAGGAATAGAACTCTCGTGTTAAATATATAATTAGTTAATTAATTGGTCCCTAGGAATCTCATTTATTTTTCCTGGTTAAAATAGTTGGTAGTTTGTAATTGATACTTGATAGGTCAAGGTATCTTGTAGTTGATACTTATAAAAGATTTTTTTTTTATGAATGTGAAGACTCTCAGATGCTTAAGTAGGTATATTTTTTGAGAGAGAAAGTACAATAATATTATAAAGAGAGATGCTCTCAAATATGCATGCAGTAGAGAATATAAATTATAAATCTTTATTTTGAAGGATTCATTGTGTATTTATAACCTATGAGTCTTGACATTTTGTAAAGAGGAGCTAGAATATAATTTTATTTTCATGATATTTGAGTTGTATTCTACTCATTTTATTCATCCAGAAGATAGAGACATAGCAGGTCATGAGAAACTTTAATACACCTAATATTGTTAATGGAGTGTAAACTTGTTTAATTAAGCTTATTTGTTGAGAAATAATTCATCCAGAAGATGGTAAAAAATTCTTTGACTCGACACCTTCATGAGATGCGCTCCGGGCCCAGCTTGTTGGCCTGGCAGCACTAGGCCAAGCTGCTGACCTAGCAGTTGCTGCCAGTCTAATAACATCTGAGTGTGGCAGCACCAGACCCAACAATCTTTAAGTCTGCCCAGTATCAAACCCGATTGCATTTGGGTCTTATTCTTGAATTATTATTTTTTAACCAAACAATTGGTGAAGTGAAATGATTATTTATTTTATATTTTTTAACCAAATAATTGGTGAAGTGAAATGATAGGCCAAACTCGTAAAATGTGAAGATTAACGATAATTTTAGGCAGCTTTTTTAATAAAGAACAAAATTAAAAGATAGATAATTAAAATGAAAGAGGTAGAGAAAATGGATGGCGGTTTCAAAATTGATGTGAAAATTTTATTTTGATCCTTCTACTTTTCAATTGATACATGTTTCACTACCAGAAAATTGATAAATACAAACGGAAATGTCGAGGGAATATTTTCGTCGGTAAATTTTCGAGGGCTTTTATCGACGAAAATATTCCCTCGGTATATACCGATAGAATTACCGTGGGAAAAAAATTTAAAACAAAGCAAAAAAAGATGACGTGTCATTTTTACCGACGGAAAATTCTGTCGGTAAATTCCATCGGTAAATTGTCAACACTGTTCATCATGTCAATTACAAAGGGAATCACCGATGGAATTTTCCGTCGGAATTTTCCAGGGAGTGTTATTTGGCGGTTTTCTGAAAAAATTCAATTAATTTAAAATTTTTATTTAAATATTACAGACAGAATCACCGACGAATTGAAAAACCGTCGGTAATTGTTGGCGGTTTCTGAAAAAAATTTACGAAATTAAATATTACCGATGGAATTACCGACTGAATAATTAAAAAATATTAATATTCAATTATCCGTCGGTAACGCGCCTCAATAAAAAGCCTGAATCCTTTTATTTCACAAGAGACAGATTCATTTCTTCTCCTTATTCTTCTTCTTCTTCTTCTTCTTCTTCTTCTTCTTCTACTTATTCTTCTTCTTCTTCTTCTTCACTATATGTAAAAAACATCAATATATATTTCTTTCTTTCTTTTTCTCTCCTCATCTCCTTCTCTTTTCCTCCATGCTTGGGTATGTCTTCTTCTTCTTTCTTCTTTTATCCTCTTAGTTTTTTTTAATTAATATGCTTAACGAAAAAATTTTTCTCTCCTTAGCTTCACTTGCAACTGCATTAAGGTAAGATTTTTCTTTTTTCTTCTTTTTTCATGGTTTTTTTCACTATATTTGTTTTTTATTTTATTTTTAATTGTTTTTGTTCTTAATAATTATATAAATGTTGTTGTGAGATTTTTTTTTCATATGAGATTAATTTTTAATTGATTTATTTATAGGATTTTTCAATTTTTAGCAATTGCAACTTTATTTTTTTCATATGAATTTTTTTAGTTGAATTTATTTTTTCGTTTTATTTATTTGTTGCAAATTTGTATGAGTTGATTTTCTTATTCTTTTTTCCAAGCATTTTGAGTATATATTATACAGTGTTAATTTATGCTAATTTAATTATTTCATAATTTTATAAAATGAATTTTTTAAAATGTTTTTAAATAATTACCGATGAAAATTCCTTCGGTAATTCCGTCGGTAAATCCGTTGGTAATAAAAAAAATTATTATTACCGAGGGATATACTGAAGAAACGAAGCGGTTAAATTTATTTTTTTATTACCAACGGAAAAAAAAATTACAGACGAAAGATTCACCGACGGAGCATTTCCGTCGGTGATTCCGTCGATAAATTAATTATCGGCGGAATATGTGTCTTATGCCGACGGAAAAATTCCGTCGGTAAAACTATTAAATCTTGTAAGTTTTGATATCTTAGGTTTTTGAAAATTTAATTTTGATACAAGATTTATTTTCTTTATTTTTCAGTCTTTGGTATAAGATATATGAAGTGATAAATTTTTTATTTATCACTTCATATATATTTTTTAATTTATTTTATTAAACGTAAAAGCTATCTTTTCATTTCTCAATTAAAAAAAAATTACAATACTCAAAATTATGCATGTATAATATCAATGTCATGGAACCTTATCCGCAATGTGACTATGGTTATTGGACCAGTGAAAGAACTAGTTGGATGCGGGTAAAAGGATCTATATGAGAAAAAAAAAAAAAAAAGGGTTAATTTGGTGAAATCATGTTATCTTTTTTAATCAAAGTTAACCTATAATTAATGTATCAAGGAAATTAATTTTCAAACAAGCACACTCCTTGATCCAGTAAAGTCAATCTGATGCTATGATTTGAAGAGTTCTTTTCTTATTTTATTGAGGGCAACTTAAGATGATATTATATACCTTTTAGCTTAATAAAATGAAGTAAATAAGTACTTTATATATATATATATATATATATATATATATATATATTTCCTTTTTGTTTGTCCTTTGTGTGCTCTGTTTGTCGTCGTGTTAGGCTATTATTAATTTATTACTGCTTTCAAGCTTTTTTATCATTTGGGAAGTTAGGGAAACTGCTTTCTTTCTCCCCCGACATGCAAAAGGAGGCATCTTGTCGAGTAAAGAGAGAGTAATAAAAGCCTTTCAATCTTCCTTGATCGCTATAAATGCATACGGAAGCTTGAAAGTGCCGGAATGGAGTAAGGGTTTCCCTCATAATCCACATGAAATTAATAAGGCAGTCCATGTGATTTAAAAAGTTTTGTTTCAAGCTGTAGCTAAATAAATTAATTAGAAGTAATTAATGCAATGCTTAAAATGGTATAGATACCACCTTTATTTTTCTTTTTTCCTTTTTTTTTATTTGAAATACTACGAGCTAGTTCCACATGCATCCGTGTATAATTTTCTTTCCATTTATATAGAATTAAATTGATGGAAAATTTGTGAAGTATATATGGAGCAAAGACTAAGGGACGTGCATTTAAAGTCTCTCAAGATTTTTCCCACGTTCACTTGAGGAGAAACTCACATCAAGGCTAGACGTGTTTCACTAACTTCTTCGCTGTCTAGCATATTTTGGATCCACGTATTCTTCGAGTGAAAAGCAGGGCAACATTTTCCTCGTAGAACGTCAACTTTTTTGGCACAACTGTATATAGAGTAAACTACGACTTTGTTCTTGCAGTTCAACTCAACTCTTCTGTGATTTTATATTTTCTTACATTTTGCTTCTTATTAAAAAATATGATAAAGAAGGAGAGAGAATTAAAAAGAAATTAAAAAATTAAAAAATGATGAATATCCTACCGTATAATGACATTAATCTGACTGCGGCAAGGACCGCCTTCTCGCCTACTTTAAAGAGGAAGCCGAAGCACATGTTTGACAAGAAAACTTCAAAAATTGTCGAGAACCCAATTGATTTCACGAAGACATGGGCGTGGATTTTTATGACGATATCTATAAGCCGCAATTTGAACGCGTGGATCATGTTTTTGTCCAAATAATCAAACAAATGTCTATTATTTTTTAAAAAAATATATCCTGGATTAATTTAAATTTTCAAATCAAACAAAATATAAAATTATTGTCATATATATTATATCTGAAATTAGATTCACTTTTAATCCATTGTTTTCTTCAAAACTTTTTTAAAAAATCCAAATTAATAGAACCCTAACAGGTTGGTTTTCATGGATCGTTCCTTTTTGAATCGTGCAGTTTAGGGGATTTGAATTTGGAAAAGGGGAACTGATTGGGTCGTTCCAGTGAGTCTATTTAGGAGAGAGTGCTAATTTTAAATAATAAATCATGCTCTTCAGGTAATTTGAGTTTGGATTTTTTATTTTATTTTTTTCAATTATGAGAACTTCATGGTCAGATTGATCTGTGACCAACTTTGCATCTAAGAATAGAGCAGCGTCTGGTTGAACTTGTCTGTGCCATACCAGTGCCACTTACATTCCGGCGCCATGCACGCCTTCATGATCGCTCGCCATCTTCTAATTCTCTGGCTCCACCATATGCTGCTCCTTCACTAGGGAATGATTGCGTGGGTTATCGTGGGCCTGTGGGTGGTTCTCGATGGGGTGGTGGTTCAAGACTGGATTATGGGGCGGTGGTTTTGGTGGTAGAGGAGGTAGAGGACGTGGTGGTTGGAATAATAAAGGTGGTGGGTGGGACCGCGAGAGGGAGCAGCATGTGATAATGGAGGTGCATCAACATTCCATGAATTCCCAAAATGAGCAAACTGTTTGATACTTTTCTATTGAGAAAACACCATCTGGTTTGGTTTGGTACGTACTTTATTGGAATCAACAGTCATCGGCGAAATCATCTTAAGAAGATTTTGTATTAGTTACTGGTAAGACATTATTCAAGATATTTACAAGGCTGATCGATCGAGGTGAAGAACCAGGAAAGCAATATGGATCTGCACGGAAAAAAAAGAACAGAAAAAAGAATATGAGTCGCAAAAGAAGAACGAGCAAAAGTCAGATAGAATTATAGTACACCACATGTCTAATGAAAGTTCAAATAAAAATAGCAATATAGTAATCACTGGATTGCCATGTTTTATTCATTGGCATTTTTATTTATGCTGACCCCTATTGTGATAATATTGTAAATAATTTATTTTTTTTTATTGATTTTGTACATGATGTAAAGTAGTATAAACTTATAAACTTCAAGATGTAAACTAGTATTATTAAAATTTTAAATATTTTTTTTATTTTTTACATAATGTAAAGTAGTATGAACTTGTAAAGTTCAAGATGTAAAGTAATATTATAAAGGTGTTGAATGCAAATTAAATATGAAAATGAAGGAATAATTTCCCTTTTTTTTTACCTAAAACTATATATAATAAAACAACTTAAAAACCTCATTAAATCCATTTCCAACCTCGAAAAATCCTTAATTCGGTCAAAAAACCAAAATCAAACTGAATAAAAAAAACTCTCGATCCTTAATCTACTTCTTTTAGCAAAATAAAAATTTCAAACCATTTCAATGTCATTCTTTTCAGCGAGATGAACCAATTGACACCTAAATTAGTTTTTTGATGGTCGAAATGTGGTCAACTAATAACTTTCTCTCTTCTTCCTTGTTTTTCAATGACTTTCTTAATTTATCCTCTCTAAAAATTTAAAAACTAAAACATGAAAAAAAAATCTAAGAACTAATAGTAAAAGAGTTAGATTAAAGGAAACAAAATTTTTAAATGAAGATTTTTATGATAAAAACAAATTTTTTTGAATGAAAATAAAAAACGTCTTTTTCATTTTTTACTTTTAATTTAATCATTATTTTTTTTAAGTAGTTTTCACAAAAAAGTAAATTTAAATTATATTTTATTAAATTGAAATCTAATTCAATTTTGAAAATTTATCAAACACTTTAAATTCCTAAGAATATACAAAAAAAAAAACTATTAAAATATCATCAACATGGTAGATAAAAAAGAAGTTGAAAAAAATAATAGCTAAAATGAAAAAAAAATGTTCATTGAATAATGTCTCAATTGCTATATTACTGCACGGGAAAACATGATATTTGTGTTAGTTTATGAAGAGTGACGTCCATGATAAAATGTACTTTTACCAAAATATGCACTAGAAAACAAATTAGGTAATTATCATTCAAAATATAATTAAATATTAAAATAGTATAGGATGAAATTTTATTTGTGGTGAAATTACATAATTTTAAGATATTGCGGTTCAAAAACATGATATTTTAATAACATCACGTTTCTGAATCGCGACATTCTCAAAAGGATAGTTTTGAGAAATAACTAGATATTTAATAAAATGGTTAAACTTAGTTAAAATAGTCAAAATAGTCATTCTTGTACAGTTTTTGGTCAATTTCATATTAATTTTAAGCTTGAAAAAGTTTATAAAAATATAGTTTTTGTTAATTTGAAATTTTATTTATTTTATAATTTTAAAGAGTTAAAATATTTATAATTTTATCAAAATTTAGACAGAATTTTCTCTAAATAGAAACTATACTTAAAATTTTATCGAGCATAAAAAAACCTGTAAAAATCCACAATAATCACAATCAATAAATTCTAACTAAATTCATTATATTCTCTTACACACATGCAAAATAAATATAAAATAATTTAATAATACAATATTCAAGTAATTTTAAAATATATAAACATTACTCATCTACTTATATGTATTTACATTGTTTATTGGATGATGTCGGTAATCACATGATTGAATCTATTTAGTTAATGTAATTGTTGTGTTTTAAAAAAATAATATTTAATAAATATGGCACTTTTAAAACACGGTAAAATCAAACTATTTTATTTTAAAAAAAAATAAAAATTCAATCAATGTCATTTCCTCTTATTTTTAAGTTTATTCTTCTGATTTAATATTTAGAAAAATAATATTTAGAAAGTATTATATTTTAAAAGCAGGAAAAAACCAACTATATCTATATCATTTTACACAAAAAAATAATTTCAATCAATGTCATTCCCTTCCATTTTCAAGTTTATTGTGCTGATTTAAAATAAAATAAAAACATATTCCTTATGTTTTTTTTACTACAATGCAAAGAAAAGTAATGATGAGAAAGGTCCAATCTGATGCGTGATATGGGCGGGAATAATTTAGGTGGAGGTGTTTTCAACGCTCAAAAAAGGAATAATCATAATAATAATAATAATTTAGAAGGACACCAATGAGAAGAGCTGAGATTGTTGACTTTCTTTACTCTTTAATTTCTTCATTGGAAAACGTTTATATACATACAGTTGGCATTTATTTATTTATTTATTTTGTACAAGCTCAAGTCAACAGAGGGCAGGTTATTTATTCGGTATGCGCAGTCAGAAGCATCAGCATGCTACTAAGGAAATGGGATATTTTCGTTTATTATCGGTGTTTAAAATAAATTGGTAAAATAAAATAGTATGAATTTTTTTTAGTAAAATAATATATTTTGTATATATCATGATGATCAGGAAATGCAACACGGTAGTCAAATTTGTTGTGATTCAAAAGCACGGAGTGTTAATGAAATTCTAAAATGGACTGACACGAATTATGATAAAAAAGAAGAGAAAGAAAAATAATCAAATAAATTAATCAAACTCTGATTATGATACTACTAGTACTATAAAAAAATATCTAAACAAGATGAATTAAATAATTATAAAAAAATGTATAAGCAGTGATTGGAGTAAGTCATACTTCTTGTTCAAAAACATTAACACAACATGACAGGAAAAAAAATCACTTTTAAAGCTTAACTTTAGAAGCTTAATCATTGAATTTGGGGCAATTTGATCTTTTACTTAATATTAATAATAATTAAAAAAAATTATTTTATTTCTTTTTTATTTCATGCATTAATGTTGAATTGGTTGGAAAATAAACTTCATAAATGGTTTATTTTCTGCTTTGTTTAGGGTTATCACGGTCTTTAACAAACATCTATTTTGAGATTGATATTTGAAATTGTGAACATTTAATTTTTATCATATAATTAAATAAAAATTATCTTTTCAAAAAAATATTAAACCCAACTAAAAAAAATTAGCTCTAAGATCTTTTTTTAAAAAAATCAATTTAAAAGCTTGATTTCAGGGGCTTAATCGTCATCTTTAGGGAAATTTGTTCTTTTAGTTAATGTTGATAATAATTAAAAAAATATTATTTTATTTTTCCCCATTTCATGCATTGATGTTAAACTGGTTGAGAAACAAACTCTATGAATGATGTTTTTTTCCTGCTTTGTTTAGGGTTATCACAGTCTCTAATAAAACATTTGTTTTAGGATTGATACTTGAAATTACGAGCATCTAATTTTTATCATATAATTAAGTAAAAGTTATTTAAAACAAACTATTAAACTCAACTAAAAAACTTGGGTCTAAGATCTTTTTTTCAAAAAAAAATTAACTTTTAAAGCTTGACTTTAGGGGCTTAATTGTCAATTTTGGGTCAATTTGGTCTTTTACTTAAGGTTGATAATAATGAAGAAATACTATTTTATTTTTTTTCCCATTTCATGCATCGATGTAGAATTGGTTAGGAAATAGACTAAGTGAACTTTGTTTAGGGTTATCACGGCCTCTAACGAATGTTTGCTTTAGAATTGATGCTCGAAATTGTGAGCATCTAATTTTTATCACATAATTAAAAATTATTTTTAAGAAAAAATTATTAAACTCGGCTAAATTCATAAACCAAGTCACGTGTGACCGAAGTCATACAATATGTCATCTCCTTTTTTAAGAAATTCATTGTTCCTGTAAGATAAATTATTGTGGATTTGCAAGATGAATATTTTTTCCCTTTAATTTTTTTTGGGTAATTTATTTTTTTTTTAATTTAATCACTCCATGTTTTGTTAATTTAAAATTATACTTCATGATTTATTTTGTGCTTCTTTCTTTAGATTTTCTTGGTCTCAAAAAGATTTCGACATTGATTTTGTTTTGATTTTGCTGAGAATAATTTAGTTTGATTGTTTGCGAATAATTATAAATGAGGGGACCAAAATAGCAACCCTTTATTTTAAAAGATGATATTTTTATTTTTTGGTTCTTCTTTAGTTTGGCCATGGAGCTTTTTTAAAAAAAAACAAATATCTCTTCACATTGCATTGAATGATGATTTGACTTTTATGAATTGGTTTGCATTACTTTCTTTCAGCTTATCATAGTCTCGTAAAAATTCTTAAATTAATTAAATATATATATATATATATATATTATTTTATATAATTTAATTTAATTTTTACTTTGTTCATGGACAATTGCTCTTTTTTTACCACCCATCATAGTAAAAAAAGTTACTTATTTTGTTGATTTCTCGTGCATGGTCACTAATTTTTGTTTTTATATAATTAAATAAAAATACTTAAAAAAAACTTATTGAACCTAGTTAGATCTATGCTTGATTTGCAGGTTTAACAAGTTGACCTGAATTGATCAAATGTATTGTTGCCTCAATATTAAAAAAATATATATATCATTTTGATTTTTTTAAGTTAAGTTATGTTTTTATCAATTTTTTAGGTTGCCTTTATACTAGTCAAGTCGACCAAGTCAACTCTATATAGTTTAGTTTGAAACCCGCCATAGGCATAAATTTAGGTTAGAAGATTTCAAAGATGACCAACTGAGCTGAATTTAATGATATTTTCAAAGAGTTTCTCTTGACAACGCACAAGCGTTGAATTATTATCATATTTTTTTTTATACTTGCATCAAAATTATTAGGGTTTTATTTTTTTAGGATTAAAACTTGCTTTTGGAATGATGAGAGAATGTTGTCAAAGGACAAGTGCTCTAGTGAAAGTTTTCAAAAAAATAAAAAAAATAAAAAAAGCATTTTAACGAGACAAAGAGATTTTAGTTTGAGAAATATTTTTTTATCCTAATTTTAAATATGATTTTCAACTCAACAATAAAATTGAAAAAAATATAAATGAACTAATTAAGTAAGTCATTATGTGTTTCATTACAAAATACTTAAGTCATAAATTCAAAATAAATTTCATTAATTTACAAAGAAATATAATTTTTTAAAATCTGAAACAAACTTTAACATGCACAAATCATACACTCATGCAACAAATTTCTTTGAGAAAAAACGCTATAAAACAAGTAAATACCTAAACAAAATATATATACTATAAAAATGTACAATAAAAATTAATATTTTAAAATTGATTTCAAACAAAAAATGGATAGTTGTGCTTATTTTTTATGGGGAATCCTCAATAAAATTTGAATCAGAACAAGAATGTTAACAAAATAAGTGTTAAGGTGACTTGATTTATGGTGAGAAGTTGATTTGTAATAAAATAGAGGATGTTGCTATTTGTTGTAGAGTTGGGAGGAAGAATAAGAGAAAATGGAGGGAGGGGGGAGATGAGGGTTGTTGGTCAGGTCATAAATAAAATGTTATTGACAGCATTACAAATGAAATTCACCGACGAGTTAGTTTCTTCGGTAATTTTGTCTGTATAAACGACATATCATCGTACTTTTTGGTTTTTTTTTCTCAGTAATTTCATCGGTACATACCAAGATACTATTTTCATCGGTTTTTATCAATAAATATAACAAGAGACTATTTTATCAGTAAAATTCATCATAATCTACTAATAAAAAAAATTCTATCAGTATTTTTGTTTATATTACTAATTTTCTAGTTGTGATATTCTTAAGGCTAATGATTAACGCTAGAGGAAAAGGTCGTATTCTCGTAGGGTATACAACAAAGCAAGCATCAATATATACAAAGTAGTGGTCTATAATATATATATCGAGATAATTATAACCAAAGCAAGCATCAACAATTTAAGGCCAATGGTTAACGCGCGCTAGCTAGAAGAACAATATTGGCTAGAGTGTTTTCACTAATCCAAGTATGATATCGAGATTATAACCAGCAAATCACTCAATATTTCTGTTTATACAAGGCACACTAAACTATAAAACGTGTAAAGGGGCTAACAAATTAACAAGGCTTGAAACCATAAGCTTCTAATGGTATTTACGAGGGAGTCATTAGTTTGTTTATTTTTTAATTAGAGTTTAATCCTAAAGAGTGTCTCAGATCAAAATAATATTAGAATAAACCCTGTGGCCATAAATATAATTCCCCCGTCCCACTACCTTAATTATTTAACGTTAACTCTTTGATTGTGTGAATGTTGACTTGTCGAATTCTTTTTATGTCGGGGAAATAATAACGTGGCTTGCAAAACCAGATTCAGTCCTCGGGATATGAAACCAAGTTGGCTCTAATTAGTGGCGATTTTACTTCCAATATTTCAGCCGCTAGGTTCAATTTTCTCTGGTCAAAAATTGGGGAATATCGGACAAGATTAGGTTTTAGACTTGCCTAATTAATGATGAGAATATTACTTGCCGTCTGGACATTGCTCTCCCATTTATCTAGCACTTATGAGAGTCCCTTGTGGCACCTTTTACACACACTTGTTTGATTGAGTGCACAAAGTCCTAAAAAACGCTCCTGTTTTGTGGTGCAGCTGAAATCACAACGAGGGTACTTTTTTTTTTTTTTTGAAAACAGCGTTTCAACCGATAGGAATTTAATAAAAAAAATTAAAATTAACATTGATGATCAAATAGTATAGATTTTAAAATTGATGATATATTTCTTCGAAACTAAGAACACCCATGTTGTAGTCATTGATTGTTTTGAAAATATACTCAGCACACATTCTCTCAGTTTAAAATGTTGATCCTTGGAATAAAACAAATGCTCGTATATACGAGTTTGTGCTGGTTGTACCCTTCATTTCCGTTAACTAAACCCGATGTAGCATGAGCTTTGTTAAGCGATGAACGAGATGAACGAGCATGAAAACAAAACTTGAAGTTATTCGAAGATGCTAGAAAAATGGTGGTTGCCCAAGTCAGAAACTTGACTTTTGTCACTCTCTCTCTCTATATATATATATATTCTGTAATTAATCTATACATAAAATATTTTTGTTGCTTTGTGATCAATGCATGTCAGACATTTCAATATTATTATAATTTTTTAATAATATTACTATTGTAAGTTAATTCAATTATATAACACCAACCAAAGCAATTATTCAAACATGAGCATCGGATGGATATATATATATATATATATATATATATCTGTCGAGGGCTTGAATCGTTCTTGACTATCGAGCTCCCAACCACAGAAGTGTTTAGACCATGAAAGAATCTATTCCACACCAAAGTTACTTCTCCTAGATTGATCTCCATTAATTAACATTAAACACATGCCTTCTGAATCATTCAATCCTCTACTCCACCACCGAAGATATTATTATTTTGGGAGAGGATGAAGGGGCCAGATAACGACGTTTGTAGATAACTTGAAATCTTGACGTGAATCATCAGTGTGGCAATATATTATGTAGATTGACTGGTTCAAGCGTTTTATGCTCAGACTCCAGCATCAGAAAGGTCAACAACTCACTTAAGAGCGTTGCTTTTGCGGTTTCAAAAGTGTGGTAGTTTGGCTCCACCGCATCAAATAATTAATTAAACCAGTTTATGATACGGAATGGGATGTAATTATTACTTTTAGTCTATATATATAGTTCATCTTGCAATGAGGTGGGGGCAGACTGAAGAGATAGAGAGATTGACTTGGTTATTGTAATTAGCTGTAATCTTCTAGTTACCAATATCGATATTAATTCAATTCAGTTTTCTCGATCTTTAAGCAAGTCACATTGCGTTTGAACGAGAAATGGATGCCAGGAACCAAGACCGAGCCAAACATAGTAAAAGCAAACTACTTGAACAGTACTAGTTAAATTTTAGGTAGTCTTGTCTGATCTCTAGGCCTTAATTTAATTAGTTGAATCCTAACCACTTGTAATCAAGAAACTCTTACCTAAAACAATTTTCATGCCAATTTAAAGTAGAAATTCTAATTAAATATTATAGCTCTACATTTCTTAAACATGCACCCATTGAAATTAAATTTTCCTCATCATCATGTTTGCAGTAAGGGGCACCTAGCAATAGTAAATATCAACTAATTTATTTATTTATTTATTCGTGATATTGAAATAATATGATATAGAAGAAAAAAAACACTTAGGTACGCTCCTTAAATATAAAATTTTGTAATTAATCAGGTACACATGTTTTTATATTTTAAAAGTTGTTTCAAATCTACTTTCATATATATATATATATATATATTTGATTTATCATTGCATTTATAAATTTTCGTCATAAAACTTTATAAAAATACATAACGTGAGTACTTGTATGTGATCAAGTTCATACATATTTAGTGTATTCAAAATACTTTTCATTAAAAGATAGAGAGTGGGAGAATAAGATTTAAGATTATAACGAGGTCCTGAGTTTTGATAAATTATTTGTGCATGCGATGCAATGCATGGAAAGTTTTGGAAAAAAATATATAAAATTTTATTATTTTTGTTTTCTTAACGAGGGGGTATTTTTTGAACATATAAAGTCAGAATTTGGCCACGTGTGCGATGAGGATTTGATGAAATAATAGCATGGAGATAGAATAATTTCATAAATATATTGCATATAGTAAAAAACACATGGACAAGCCTGAAGCAACCTCTAAAACAAAAGGATACACGGAATTATTTCCCTCAGTTCTTGATTTCTTATAGTTTAGGTTGAGTAACTGGATTTGTTTTTCTTCGTATGTCGAATCAACTCTCTGCTTCTTCCATTGATGACAATTCACGTAAAAACAGTGATTGATTGATGTTTGTATTCTCAACGACTACAATTCTTAATGGCTCCTTTGTCAGAAAAATGTTTCTCTGTATAATATATTTAAGAAATCAAAAGGGTTTTCCCTTTTCATTACTGACATGTCAATCGGCGTTGTTCTCCCTACCGTCCTTCATTTCATATTTTAGCCAATGCAAGGTTTGTTTGCCTCCCTAGTAAATGATTCCCCGAGTACGAAATTAGGAGATGGTCAAGATCACCTTTTTTAGCCCGTAGTGGGCGTCGTTGATGTGGAGCTTGTCACGATGATTTGTACACACAACACACACACACCTCTCTCTCTCTCTCTCTCTATATATATATATATATATATATATGATGGTAGGTATTTTTGGAGAGCAAACAATGGGCTCGAGTCTTCTCCGAATGTCATCTCATGTGGACCCAACATTGGATGGCTTGATTTTACCAAATCGAAGAAGGGCAGAAATCAAGGAAAGAGACTGGCATTTAAGAGAGCCTCTTCATGCCAACTTTACAAGCTTGAACTCGGAGGAGTGGGGACATGAAGAACTGTGGCCAAGATAAGATAAAAACAGAGCCCACGTACTCTTCTCTCTTCATGATTGCAGCCTTTTGAGCTTGTTAGCGGCGTTTGAGTGATCGTGGGAAATTGATGGCTGGAAGAGAATCGGCTCTTTAGTGGAAAAAACTTAAACGCTAGCGGAAAATTATCGAGTATTTCCGATAATAATCAAAGGCCCATTTACTTAAAGATTAGGCCTTGCTGTTCCTATCATTCACAAAGGCCCAGATCCAGTATAACTTAATATGGAGTCTTAGATCAGCTCATTGGGCTTACATGGGCCCTGTAATCAGGCCTGGCAATTTGTAATTAAAAGCATGCCCAAATCGATCCTTTGCGTTGTTGCAGTCGGTTTTTTTGTCTTTTTCTTTTGTTCTTCCTTTTCTTTCAAGATAATCACTAGAATGATAATTTGATAACCGTTAAGCTCGCTGCGTTTCAGAGAGGGAGGAGAGATGATATGTCACGGTCACGGTGGTGGTGCTATGGTAGTGCTTTGCAGGCCTGTATTGAAGAGGCCTATGTGCTTGTCCTCCAACACAGACCAGCTTCGCACCCAACTCGATCAGCTTCATGCTGAGGCCGAAAGCACCAGAGCCAAAGGTTTCATCCGTTCTTTCTTATCAATTCTCAATTTTATTCAGATTTTGAAAGATTAATTGTTTTATTTCTGGGTGGCGGTTAAATATAGCAAATAGTGCAAGATTGAGACTTATGAGATTATCAGAGGCAGCAGAGAAACTAAAACGACAGGCTGCTGTTAGTGTTATTTCTGGAAAAGAAAATGATGCAAGAGAATTGCTTTTTCAAAAGAAGAAAGTTATGCATGCTATTGGAAGGTCAAAAAACCGAATCGAGTTGCTTGATGAGCTCTCCTCTAAGCTTAATCAGGTACTAATTTATTATTTTTTTAATTTCATTTTTGGAGAACCTAATCTTTTATTTGCTAAAATATATTTGATTTCAGGTAATTTCTGTAAAAGAAAACCAGCTAATAGGGAATGTGGCTTTCGATGTTGAAGTTGAGACGAAAGATGATTCGAGTCCGGTTCGAATTGTATCTCCTAAGCTGGGAGTTACAGACTTCAGTTCTGATGATGACCTGGAATTTAGTGATGGTCAAGACTTACAATTATGTGCCAATGGAGAAACAAACCCGCCGGTTGATGAGGAAGTGGGATTCCTCGGCAGGGACATTTGTAATGATTCTAATGAAGAGAGCATAATCAGGGGTTTGAAGGATGTATCATCGTATGAGGACTTCTTGGAACATTTGGATGTGAAGCTTAATAAAATTGAATCAGAGCTTGTCACCATTTTGAATGTCTCAGCCTTGGTACTGAATGATAATGAGAAACCTAATAATTTTAAAGTGCAGCAAACGATAGAGCTTCTTGAGAGTGTCCGTGCTATTCGGCAGAAGTAGGTTTATTAATCAATCTTATGATTGGTGTTGTCTTATGAGCATTTTCTCCTTCTGTTTTTTTCCTTTTCAAGATTTGATGACAGTGATGATCGCTTGTTGGAGATGACATCTGAATCTGTCTGTCTTTGCAGAATCTCAGGGATAATGCAGAAGAAGGTGGAGATCAGTTGAAGTTTCTTTGTATCAGTCTTCTTTCCTCTGGCAGGTGAGGTTTTGTAGTAATGATACCTGCATTGACTTTAAAAGTAGTGATGTTCCGTGAAGGGTGCTGATTTGAGTATTGAAGCATGGATGCCATGCATTCTTGTATGAGAGTTTATGATTCATAAATAAGTTTATTGTGCTTTCTAGTGTCTAATCTGACCAATCTGAGGTGACTGGACATGGAACTTTAATGATGATGAGCGCTTCAAATGCACCGTTCTCTTTTTTTTATGCCCTTATTCACCTTGCTGTTATAATTTTGAATGAAATAAATTTCTTGCCGCCTTCACCTTCAAGGTGGTTCATTTGTGTTCAAGTACTGTTTCTGAAAGCCAAATGCATGCCCCCCTTTAATATATGGTGCTGGTTCCCAGGAGTCTCTGTCCCTGCCTACTTCTTTGGGCTACTTCAGTTTGGTTAACTAGCAAAATAAGGGCTTAAGTAGGACATAATTAGTTCTTGAGATAAATTATTCCTCAAGTTGCCATGATAGGAGAAATACTATTTTGGTTTCTTTGTTGGAAATAATGAGCAAATTGGAGAATCAAAATGTCTGAATCCATTACATCAGCACCGCACCCAAAATGGAACTAATGTCCTTCTCTCTCACAGGTGATTTTCTTGTTTCCATCTTCTTTGGTTCCATGTGATTCAAAATGTTGCTGCCAACTTCTCCATCTTAAGTTTCTTCTTTTAGCCATTGACTACTAAGTCGAAGCAACATGCTGCTTGAACTTGAGATCAGCAGGAAATATTGATTTGCACTTGATTTATGCCATCTATGTTTTTTATTTCTTTTAGTTAGCGTTTGTAATGGTTCCTGTTTGAATTATAGTTGCTAGGGTAAACTGAGGGCAAATCTGTGAACCAGCATCTGCATGAAGCTCCCTGGACTCTTACAAGGTCATTCATTAATGTAACCTTGAAGGTTTGCCACTGTGAATGCTCAGCAATATTTTAGGCGACAAAATTGAAGAAATCTGTTGGTGAGTTGATGATTGCATTAGGATGGTGCACTTTATTTTCTGTCATAGTTTTCACAATTTGCAACTCAAATAATTCCTTTGTAACTAATGTGCTGTAGAGTGTAGCAAAGCATGCACTGATGAATCTGGAGGTTTAAAAGGTCATGTAAATGAATGTACCCTTAAATTGAGGGGATGAAAATGCACCTTTCTGAGACAGTTGCTGCTCTCCTATCAACTAGAGCAATCAACATTCGACAGTTCTTACATGTACAATTTTACCTTCTCTTACAGCAGATAATCAACTGACAAATTAACATTTGAACAAAAAATGAAATTATAGATCTTTGCTTGCAAAAAGAATAGATCTTGTTTGTGTAATCAGTTGACCAACTTTATGCCAGTAGGAAATTGAACTTCAGTCATGATACCATCCTGCTTGTTGTATATTGCCTTACCATTTTTTTACCCTTCACCATAGAGAGTCTCAAGTCCTGCTTATCAGCGAGGCAAAATCTGGTTGGCCTGTTCCAATAGCAAAACCTGTTTAACTATCATCACTTTACATGAGATCGGCAAGAGTGATTTTGCCACAGTTGGTACTATCTAATGAATCAAATTGGTTGCAGATCTGCTGGATGTCTTTCTCTGCTATTTTCCCCATCTCCCTGAGCTTGTATATTACAAATTCAGATTTGCTGCAGCCAACAACACATATTAAGCTCATAAGGTTTGAGCAAATTGGAATGATTGCATTGAAACTTAAACATGCTGCATAATCTGATTGACAAATACCAAAAACTGAGAGAGATCTGCTCAATTAACTGGTTGCATCATCTACAAAGTTTTTTTGCAGAAGCAGGGAGGTTGTGCTTTTGAGTACTGTTCTCATCGTTCAAAGTCTTGGGAAGCATTCTGTAAATTCAGAGAATTGTTTATCCATTTTATGTTAGAATTCACACATAATTTTGTTTTCGGTTGTTGACCTGAACAAATTTTCTGGTCAAGCATGGCCACTGCACCAAGTTGTTTCATCTGTATCTGTTTATCAGTATTGAATTTGAAGCTCCATTGATTTGGAACCGAACACGCTCTTTTCCTTTAGCTTACAATGATAGGCTGATAGCTACTCTTAACTTCTATCATGGTTGCCCGCAACTGCGATAAAGAAAATCCTACTGGAAAACAGATTAGGTTCCGACACTATGCATTTGTTTTCTCAAAATGCGTTGCGCTTTAACTATTGCAATTAATGATTGAAATGTTCATATTCTGTTATGATCATGCTCCAACATCCAATATACACAGGAAACATAATAGCAGTGCGATGGTCCAACTCTGTGTAGTGTGGACTTGCCTAACTGTCTGCTCTAAGTTTAAGGACATCCCCTTGAGCAATCCTGAGATATAAGCTATACTCATGCTTCTCTCTTCCCAGATCTCTCTTGTCTTGTAATTATGCGAAACTAAGTGAAACCCTGTGTTTGTTTCCATCATGACACCACATCATCCTCCCTTTCCCATCTGCGCATATTTAGGTTTTCTTCAAATATGCATGCACTAAGATTTGATTGGAATCAAGTTGGGAAAATCAAGTTGGGGAAAATCAAGTTGAAGACGACAACAGCTTGTAAAGGTTTAATAGGATTTTGAACAGCGTAGCTTTAACTAGAAATCTATCGATAGAAGATCATGAACATTACCTGATGGATCCATCATTATCGAGGTCTGCAGCTACTAGATCGCCCAGTGTCATCTTTTTCTGAAGAACCCATTTTGCAATCCTGCGATTCCTCTTGTCAATCCTTAGCTCAGCCAGGTACAAAAAAGCCCTGGCAACTGCCAGTGTGCTAACTAACAGCCAAATAATGGCGAAACATCTTCCAGTTATGGTTGTGAAAGCGTAATCCCCGTAGCCTACAGTTGTCACGGATGTAACAGCCAGATAAAAACTATCAACCCAATCCAACTTCTCCAGGTAGTGCACTGTAATAGTTCCTACCGCAATGCAAACAATGACCACTGCCGAAGCCAAGACCACTTTCGTTCTGATTCTCATTCTTCCTTTAGCTTTGTCTATCATATAAGCTTGAACCATGGTGGTGGGCGTGCTCCCATCCATGGTGCTTAACAGAACGGCTTCTTGCTTATCGCAAATATACGTGACCAATCCATTTAACAAAATATCGATGAAGCCAAAACCAACCAAGATAAAACCACAAGTAAACAGCTTGGTAAAAGTTGTATCTGGAACGATATCACCGTAGCCAATGGTGCAAAGTGTAACCACTGTGAAATACAAGGCATCTACTGGCTTGAATGTTGCCGTGCCCCTGAAGCGGCCACTGACAAGGAAAATCAACACAACAACCAATACATACAAGAATACGCCAACAAAAGCCTGCCGAACAATCAAAGGAGTTGATTTCGAGCCAGGTCTGGGGTCGAAAGAATCTTCAAAAGTCTCCCTGGCATCTGTAAACAACGATGGAGCCGAATGAGATCGGTAAGGGAGTCTTGTTTTCTTTTTGTTCAAACTGGCAATGAGATTTACATATGAAGAAGTGTTTGGTGTTGTGATGATGGGGATAATCACATCATTAGTGACAAGGTGTGATGTCGATTGACGTAGGGACTGGCCAAGATCAAGGTAACTAGGGGAGAGTTCTCTTCCTGGTCGCCTGCTGGACTCTTCTGCTATTGTTCTTGAGAGAAGATGCTCATCCATGTTAAATCAGCATGATTTGGGATAAGGAAAATAATCTTGTTTTCCAAGATGTCATAACACATTTCCAACAAGAAGTCAACAACAAGGGTAGAGTTCTGGTTTTGATGTAAGCTTCATCTAACAGTCAAAATGCAGCCACGTTTATGTATGTTATTGCTGAGAAACACTTCCAAGCAATCCACTAAACTTATTTTTCCATTTAAAGCCTCTGGACAAGATATAAAACGGATTCCATCAAGCAAGGAACCACTCCCTCAAATTCCCTTCTGTTACAAGTTACTGTAAGCAGATATGCATGCAGAAAGTAGAAAACAATTTTTAGTGGCGAGTAACTACTGAATCAGTACTTAAGCGGTTAGTGACTATCTATTCACGTGGATACGAGGCTGGAATATGTGGAATCATTGTATATAAACTGGAGATTTCTGTTCTAAACAACGGATTAAATCTTTGATAATCCAGATGATAATGAAAGCAACAAAGGATAAATTTAAAAAATAAAATATTTATAAAAGAATTAAAAAAAAAACATAACAATTATAAACTAGAAAAAGACTTGAGCTTGCTCGGGTTAATTAGCTAAATTTACAGGTCAAGTTATAAGATCAAGATAACCCGATAAAAAAATAAAAAAAATTATGAAATTCAATTTAGAAAAAAACAACATCAAATTACAAGATGAAAAAAAAATCCAAAAAAAAATCTATGCCAATACTTGTTAGTTTATAAAATTTGTTTACCTAGTTATTTGATTAGAAACACCAAATAAAAAAAATTACAAAAATCAACTCTTAATAAATCCTTGAAATTTAAGTAATTTAATCGTTATATTGTGGTTTACAAAATATAAAAAATTAAATTATTTCTGGTTAATTTTATAATAATTAATAAATCTTATAAAAAAATCATATTATCCCAATAATAAATTCATTGTATTTTAGTAATTATAATAGTGTTTCGTATTTAGTTACATGTGAATCCTCCTTGGAAATCCATTTTTTTTAATTCACCAAATATCAAAATTACGTACTTTTTTGTGTATATTTATTTTATTTTAAATTACGTACTTTCTTTGTCCTATTATCTCTGGAAAAGATAACATAGTATTTTAGACACCATCAGTTACAAATTTTGAAGGAAAAAAAGGCCTCCCCGAAAACCCGCCCCGTACTGACAAATCTTACAATATGATATTTTATTAATTATTTTTTAAAATTTATTAAAAAAAATAATTAAGAGAAATTTTAAATTAAAATATTCTGATCATTCCGTTTCCTACTCGTAACTATCTTTTAATTTAAAACTACTCTCCGACACAGTAAAATTTTTTCCCCCACCCACACTGAAAATAAGAGCTTAAATTTTCTTCACTTTCCTGGGGGAGGGGTTGTATGCTTTCCGTGTCAACAGATTATAACAGTTAGCATGTGAAGCGTGTCAAAACAGAAGGTATGTTAGCTGTTTGGAATTTGTTGATGATTTCGCAAATACTGCTTATAAACTCTTACTTGATTAGCATAAAAGATCTTTTTTAGGTTGATTTTTAGTTGTTAGGGATTTGGGAATTAGTGTTTAACAGCTGCTGAAGGTTTTTTTTTTTTTTCAGCGTATTTCTGCTGCTTGGTTGTTTAGTTAATTACCGTCTGAAGTATTTCTCTCTACATTATTACTGGCTTTCTCTGTGCTGCGTCAGATCAATAAGTACACTGATGGTTTTGTTCATGCCTTGATTTTTATAGATTTTGTTTTTTAATATTACAGATTGCATTTCTACAGATGAAGGAGACACAAGAATCAAAGGTCTGGGGTAAAAACAATGGTTTTTGCGGAGCTAAAGTTGGTGGTGAATATAATGTTGGACATGTACCATCTCAAATCAGCTGTAATGGCGTGTTGATTATCCTGAACAATGTCAGACGCTTGTGGTGGCTGAATTGGTGATATTGAGTTGGATTTGAAATTGCATGTTCTTACCATGTGAACTCGTGTCCTCCTGGCAGACCTTGGTAAAGCTGCATATAGGAAAGAGAATGGGCTGGGTGCTCCTCCGGGGCCTTCTTCATCAACTTTGATATATTATGTGAAAACTGCAA
>Ga0325405_1001292_pt1 | contig 25311 bp, 12 predicted proteins | sample PopdelMetagenome_21_FD_205663 | JGI IMG/M metagenome (GOLD analysis project Ga0325405, IMG submission 205663) | Populus deltoides microbial communities from Bellville, Georgia, United States - Xylem-Control-R2 | ecosystem: Host-associated > Plants > Phyllosphere > Stem > Wood/Secondary xylem...
GCAGAATTATACCCCCAAAGAACAGGCAAGTTCAACAGAAAGATATGTTAATTAAGATCTTCAATGCCTAATATGAAAACATGTTGGACAAAGATAAGTTAATTAAGATCTTCACTTGTAGAAGGAGTCTGATCTTCCCCGGGATGGTGAGGCGGCCATGGCTTTGGTGGTCTATGAGGAAATGGAAAAGGAGGATGAGGAATAGGTGGATCAGGGAGTTTCCGTGGAGGAAATGGTACAGCATATCCACACATCCCATAAACGCAGCGGACCCTGCAGGGGCATCTTTTTCGGCATCTGCCACAATCAAACGGGCTATGATCTGTATCGACACAGAATTCACGGCAACATTGCCAAGTAAAAGGGCATCTAATTCCGCAGAAACTGCAATTATTAACATCCAAAGAGACATCAACTCAATGGTTTCTACAACACCGCATTCGAGCTGGAGGTGGATGTAGTCCCTCTCTACATCTCCACGGCATGCTCCAGCACCCTGGGGCCGTGGTCGAGGATCATGGTTCATTGCTTTCTTCAGCCATGGTGATATTGATGAGGCAGTTGTGAGATTGTTCTGAACTCCTTCAAGTATTGAATTTCCTTTTGTTAACTTATATATTATGGATATGAGCAAGATAGCAATTACAGCATTACCTACCTGCATTATTTAGCTGCACAAGTAGTGCCTAAAAGGAACGCTGAGATATATATAGGATCAAAAAGTAGTATATCTAATAGTTCAATTCAGCTTTGATCTTTGCCGTCAAGAGAAGCATGATGGGGCATTCATGTTTTCCTTACATCGCTAAACAAATGAATTCTCGTGTTATGAGAGGTGGAAATTACTAAACTACGTGGTTTGGAGAGGGTTATTTCCTTTGCTTTGTGCCTTGAGGCTGGTCTTTTGCTTTTACAAATCCCTGATCAAAGTAGGTTGTGTGACCAAACCCCTTGTTTTTTTCAGTATTAATTAAATATTAGTATTTCAAGATATAGAAGGGCCATTGTTTGTTAGATGAGGTAGAAAGGGCCTTTTTCCTTGGTGTCCACTTCCATATGATAAACATGAGGTTCATCACAATCCATGCAACACCATTCCCCCTAATATTAGCAACCCGGCATTGGGTTAAATTGAATGATAAACAAGTCGAGAACCTTTAACCACCAATGGATCACATGCTTAGGCAGCTTCCAGTTTGCCACAATCTTCTACTGCCCATTATGGATCACTAACTGTATCAGCCTATATATATTACAAGAAATATTGGATTAGATGGACTCCCACGGTGAGGCTATTTGAGCACATAACTGCTCAAAATTGCAAACCATAATGGCTCCGAGCGGAACGAAACAACCATCAGTAATGGAATGAGATGGTTTTTAGTACCTCGACTATTTTTTTTCATATCATGAAATATGACAATTCAGTTTCTTGGAATAGCACCTCACATGAGTAGCTCCTTGGATAAAGGCTCATCAGGTTAACCAGTTGTTTTCCGCACAGACAATTAGCAAAATGCCTAAAGAGGATCATGGCCTTCAAGGTCATGGCTGGCATAAATATTCTGATCATTTTCACAAGAAATACATAGAGGCCATCATCTATCATGTAAGAGTTAACCTCCAACAAATGTAATCACGAACAATACAAGTCACTTCAAGTGTTCTAAAGGAAAGGTACGACTGCGCTCAAATGCTACTCTTATTAGGGGGCAAATGGCTAATCTTACCAAATATGATTCCAAAAATTATCTCAAAAGATTTCAACCATTAAATTTATGAGATTCAGATCCACTTAATGCTTTTAGTGAATTCTGCGAGGATATTTGGTAAACTAATCATCATATGTAGATAAACTGAATAACACCATAACTTCAATTGGCTGTTATATTCTTATTGAAATTGAATTGTCCTTGCAGTTCAAGCACCCATAGACCAGCAAACCACTTGTAGTTCAGAGAACTCAGCACACATTATAAAACTGAAACAAGATTTTAGATCATATAAATTTGGAGATTCACAAATCCATATTAACAGAAGTAAAAAAAAATAGAGAAGATAACTTTAGAATCGGGAGATTTGTATCAGGGACTTTAATCTTTCCCCCTAACTTAGGTTGCTTTAAGTTCGACAGAAACACATAGTCAGTTACCGAAAAATAAGTATTTACTATATAGTATCTATACTTGCAATTATATTTGCAATTATATTATTCGATAATTTTATTATACTGTTCATGTTTTATATATAAAACACCTTGATAATATTTATTTTATGCTTTGAAGACATTTTTGGACGTGAGATTCGAAAAGAAATAAATTAGAGATAAAATTTAGACCATATGCCTTGATAATATTTGATCGATGTTTTATGCAGAACTTGAGTTGCAAAGGTCAAAATAAAGTGATTCCAGTAGCATTAAAAAGCTAACATCCATATATTTCTATACATATATGGCAAGAAAAATAAAAAAGAAAGAGGATTGAAATCGTAGCCTTCAAAGTCAAGTCTCGCATTCTACCAGTTTTGATCATCGTCCATTCTAACTAGAATATCTTGGGTTAGAGATGTCCATTTGATGCAAACTCAATTTTGTTAGATTTCTAACTCAAAGACCTATCAACCTACCAAATTTCAGCAAACAAAGAGCTCATATAAAATAAATATGATTTTTCTAAAACAACTTATAAATCCTACTAGCAGACAGGTTTTGTGAATAAACAAATCCAACTTACTTAAATGTAGATTGTTTACTTTGGAAAGGACTATTTTTATATTTTTTAAGAGAATACAAATGGATTGGACAAATGTGGGAATGAGGGTTTCCTATCAAATAAAAAAAAAGAGAAAGAAAAAGGGGAGGCGACCAGAAAAAAGAAGAAAACTCCACCCTTTTCTCCTATACCCGAAATTATGCTCTCGTTTGTTCTATTCATTAGTTTTTCAATAGACATGCAAAGCTAAGTTTTTTTTTTTGTTGAAAGGATACAGAAACCTTCGGATTTAAAAAATTATGAGATCTATTTTATCTTTTCTTTTTAGTTTATATGATGAGTATGAATATTTTCTTATGTTTATTTCCAATCATTGTTTAGTTTATTGTTAATGGAGCGAACTCTAATTTATTATTATAAACCAATCTACTACTAAGTTTACTATCAAAACCAAAGTTGTGATATTTGAACTTGTGAAACGACTAAATTTAATAATTATGGTAGATCCATGTTGTTATTTTAGGGAAAAAATTAAACTAAATCAACAATATATTGCAAACAATTATGTTGTCTAAGATTTATCAACATATCTAGTTCTTATGGTTGCCATTAAATTAAATTACTAGTGCAGACACTATGTTTGTTTAATAGTTAGGGTTAGTTAAATTGCGGATCGGTTAACTAACTAATGTTAAGGAAAGATGAATATTCAGAATATAAAATGATGTATCGTTTCAGTGATCAATTTTGATTTTTGTAGGTGGACATTTACTTGAAACCAAGGTTTTTCTCTTGATAAGTTTTGGATTTATTTAATTTAGCTTGATTGTTTTATTTTGTTTACCACAGCATAGTTTTGATAATCTCAAAATCCCCCAACTTTGAATCATCTAGTATAAAGACCTGAACTAGATCTTTCTCGTGGGATCGACCCCTTACTTGCTCTATTTTATATCTTGTTTGTTTAAGTTTGGGTAATTAATTTGTGTAACCGTGACATCACAACAAATTTTAGCGTCGTTGCCAGTGAAGTGATTCTAGTTAATTCTTGTGCAATGATTGTTATTTATTTTATTCAAAAGAAAATAGAAAAAAACAAAAAACAGAATTAGAACAAAAATAGTGTTGCGATACTGTTCAAATTGATTTTTTTTTTTTTATGGAATTAGGCTTCAACATTTCATTTCTAGAAGCAAAATGACATTTTGAGCAGGACTAGTGGCTTTTATCCACTAGCCCCACCCTCTCAAGGAAAAATTCCATTGTTTTCTAGGGTTTTTATGTTTTAGCGTTGGATTTTTATTTACTTGTACTACTTTAATCTCTCTCGTGGTTGATTTGTTTTAGTTTGTCTAAGTTTTCTTGACTGTTTATGTCTTTAACTTGATTTACTACTAAAGAACAAGTGCATGTAGATCTCGAAATAGAAAATACTCTACGCAGGTTATGTAAGGAAGCCCGTATCAACACCATGGTTGTTGCTCGACAATGGAAACTCAAAGAGCTTGTTGTTCCCAATATGGAGAATCAACCATTATGCATAAACATCAACAATAACACCAACTTAGAATGACATGAAGAAGATTTTCCTGCAAAAGTATTTCTCGGCCTCTTGAGTTGCCAATAAAAGGAAAGAAATATGTGGGATTCAGCAATCTCTTGGGGAAACACTCTCCAAGTATTGGGAAATATTTGAGCAGTTGTGCATTCAATATTCTCATCATCAAATACCCGATCAACTACTCATTCAATACTTCTACGAAGGACTGATGTCTACTGACCGCAGTATCATTGATACGACAAGTGGAGGGACATTGGTAGATAAAACATCAAAGGCTGCATGCAAATTGATCTCAATTATAGCAGCCAACTCAAAACAATTTAGCACACATGGAGACTTCCCAAGCAAACAAGTACATGAGGTAGGTATTGCTAACCTTAAGAATAAAGTTAATGATATTACTTCTCTTATGTGTTCTTTGGCTTATGAAAATGTACAACAAGTAAAAGTTTGTAGCTTATGCTCGTTATAAGGCCATGCTTTGGATATGTGCCTAACAATGTAAAAAGATTACATTGAACAAGCTAATCCAGTTGATGAAGCATTCAATGGCCAGCCCCAGCGTAAGTATGATCCCTTTTCTAACTCATATAATCCTGGATTGAGATATCACCCGAACTTATGTTATGGGAACCTACCTCAACAAGGCAATCAAGACAGATAATTTCATCCCCATGGATTTCAGCCCCAGCAGAATTATCAAGCAAGATAACCACCTATATTTACAAATTCTAATTTTATAGGGGCATTGAGTGATGATCTTCGTTAGATGATGAGAACCTTAGCTTCTAACACATTGACTTTACATCAAAACAAGGTCAAGTATTCATGTAAAAAAAAAAACAAGAAGTGGAATCGAAATGACTCCACCATCGCTGTCGATTTCTGAATTGGCAGAGCCGCAGTGTCGGGCTGCCAATTTTTGAATCAGCAATGACGTAGTGTGGCTGCCGATTTCTAAATCAACAGCGATGCAGTGTCGAGCTGCTGATTTTTGAATCGACAGCAATGGAGTTTCGGGTTGCCGATTTCTAAATCGGCAGCGACGCAGTTTGGCTGCCAATTTCTGAATCGGCAGTGATGAAGTTTCTGGCTGTCGATTTCTAAATCGGCAGTGATGCAGTTTGGCAGCCGATTTTTGAATTGACAGCGAAGCAATCATTGGCTGTCGATTTCTAAATCGGCAGCGACACAGTTTGAGGCTGCCGATTCTTGAATCGGCAACGACATAAAAAAAATAGGATTTAGTATGGGACCGACCTATCCTAGTGGGGAGAAGGGGAATGGAAATCAACTCAAGGATAACCCAAAAAGGGGATTAGGACAGCCTTGGTCCAACATGCAAACACCCCCTTTTTTGCTTTTAGGAGGGGTATAAATGCAGCAAGGAGAGAGAGGGGGGGACACCCTCCTAAAAAATGAGTTGCATGCTCTTGTCCCCTTCCCTCTCCCCAAAGTGAGCTACATGCTTTTGTCCCCTTCCCTCTCCCAAAAAAATGAGATCCTTGTCCCCTTCCCTCTTTCCCTTTCCAAGGAAAGAAATTGACCAAAACCCAGCTGCTAGTGCCCTCCTTAGACGTGAGAGAAAGAAGGGAGAGCTTGACAGGAGGCTGGACAGCTGCAAACATGAAGGGAGTAGAGGCCTAAAATTGGTGGGAAACTAACAAGAGGAGGAGAAAAACCAAAAGAGAGGAAGAGGAAGAAGCAACCGGGAGCAGAAGGGGAGAAATGTTGTCAAACCCCTCCCAAAAATGCTAAATCCGTGAGGTATGAACCATGTCTTTCTCCACCTGTTCTTAAGGTCTTGAAATCGAAAGGAAGAAGAAAACTATAGATGCATGGCCTAGGAACTTTACTCCAACTGTTATAGAAAGAACTAAGCTAAAAGGAGGGACAAAAATGGGGCTGGATGGGGGACTTAATTCCAGAATATTTAACAAAAGATTATATGCTGAAATTGATGGGTTCAATATGTGTATGCTGCTAGAATTCATTGAAAGATTATCTGCTGGAAATGATGGTTTCAATGTGTGTGTTCTACTGGAATTTATTGAAAGATTATATGCTGGAATTGATGGTTTCAATGTGTGTGTTTTGCTGGAACTTAGTGACAGTTTATGTGCTGGGATTGTTACAACATGTGTGGTGTGTGTTCATGCCAAAATATGGGTTGGGCAGCGAATTTGCGATTTGCTGCTGAAACTGAGTCTTTTGCAGCGAATTAGTTTTTGCTGCCGAATGGGGTGTTCTGCAGCGAATTGTGATTCGCTGCCGAAACTGAGTTGTCCGCAGCGAATTAGCATTCACTGCCGAAATGTGTGTTCTGCAGTGAATTTGCGATTCGCTATCAAAGTTGAGTTGTCTACAGCGAATTAGCATTCGTTGCTGAAATGTGTGTTCTACAGCGAATTTGCGATTCATTGCCGAACTTGAGTCGTCTGCAGCGAAATTGTGATTCGCTGCCGAAACTGAGATGTCTGCTGCGAATTAGCATTCGCTGCTGAAATGTGTGTTCTGCAGCGAATTTGTTATTCGCTGCCAAAGTTGAGTTGTCTGCAGCGGAATTGCAATTCGCTGCCGAAACTGAGTTATCTGCAGCAGATTAGCATTCACTGCCAAATTGTGTGTCCTGCAACGAAATTGTGATTCAATGCCGAAACTGAGATGTCTGTAGCGAATTAGCATTCGCTACAGAAATGTGTGTTCTGCAACGAATTTGTGATTCATTGTTGAAGTTGAGTTGTCTGCAGCGAAATTGTGATTCACTGCCGAAACTGAGTTGTCTGCTGCGAATTAGCATTCGCTGCCGAAATGTGTGTTTTGCAGCGAATTTGGGAGTCGCTGCCGAACTTGAGTTAGCTGCTGCGAATTTGCGATTCACTGCCAAAACTGAGTTGTCTGCAGCGAATTAACATTCGCTGCCGAAATGTGTGTTTTACAGTGAATTTGGGAGTCGTTGTCGAAGTTGAGTTGGCTGTAGCGAAATTGTGATTCGCTGCCGAAACTGAGTTGGCTGCAGCGAAGTTGCATTCGCTGCCGAATTGCGTGTTCAGCAATGAATTTGTGATTCGCTATCGAAATTGAGTTGTTTGCAGCGAATGCTATTCGCTGCCGTAAAATTTGTTGGCTGTAGCGAACCAGTTTTCACTGCCTAAATTGTGGCGTCAGCAGCAAACCAGTTTTCACTGCCGAATTGGGCAGCTTGCAGCGAACCAGTTTTCGCTGCTGATTTCTACAGTAGGCCTTCTAGGCAGAAATGACTTAAATGCTAGAAACAATTTCATGGTATGGTGTAAAATGTGGAACACTTGAATGTGCACATATGAACTCTTGAAATAAGTATGGTGATGAATGTGAATTGAAGATGCAAATGAATTGATTGTGGCTATTAGTGTCTTAGGTGTTGTGGCCGGGATCGGACCATCGCCAGGACAGGGACAGACCACAAGTGGAGCAGGTAGGTGGTTTCCACCTTTTTCCCATTTTGATGTTTATGTTTTGAAATGATTCACTTGTGATGATCTCTTATTTAAATCCTTGTTGTAAGAGGAAACGACGAAGAAGAGTTGGATTAAATTCTTGATGATTGTTAAAACGACTATGAAATGTCGAACAAGTTTTTGATGAATGTTGAAACAATGGTGAAAATGTTAGAGTTCTAAAATGACCCATTTGAGATGAACATCTTATTTGAATGTAATGGTGATGAATGATTGTATGAGTATTATGAAGGATCTACTGTTTTATTCTTATTGAATGTAATGGTGATGAATGATTGTATGAGTATTATGAAGGATCTACTGTTTTATTATATTGAATGTAATTGTGATGAATGTATTACCAAGGATCTACTGTTGTATTCTTATTGAATGTAATGGTGGTGATGAATGATTGTATGAGTATTATGAAGGATCTACCGTTTTATTATATTGAATGCAATTGTGATGAATGTATTACAAAGATTAGCTTCGACTAATGGCATCCGAATGGATGACCGGGATAAATGATTGATTAGCTCCGACTAATGGCATCCTAAATGGATAATTGAGATTAATAAATGATTAGCTATGGTAATGGCACCATAGATGAATTACCAGAATGAATAAATGTTTAGCTTCGGTAAATGGCATCCCAAATAGATACTCGAGATGAATAAAGGATTAGCTACGGTAATGGCACCCTAGATGAATTACCAGAATGAATAAATGATTATCTTCGAAAAATGGCATCCTAAATGGACAATCGAGATGCATAAATTACTAGCTTCGGCTAATAACATCCTAGGTGGATGATCGAGATGAACAAATGATTAACTACGACTAATGGCATCCTAAATGGATAATTGAGATGCATAAATTACTAGCTTCGGCTAATAGTATCCTAGGTGGATAACCGAGATGAACAAATGATTAATTACAACTAATGACATCGTAAATGGATAATCGGGATGAATAAATGACTAGCTTCGGCTAATAGCATTCTAAATGGATAATCAGGATGAAGAAATGACTAGTTTCAGCTAATCGCATCCTAAGTGGATAACCGAGATAAACAAATGATTAACTACGACTAATGGCATCCTAAATGGATAATCGAGATGCATAAATTACTAGCTTCGGCTAATAGCATCCTAGGTGGATGACCGAGATAAACAAATGATTAACTACGACTAATGGCATCCTAAATGGATAATCGAGATGCATAAATTACTAGCTTCGGCTAATAACATTCTAGGTAGATAACCGAGATGAACAAATGATTAATTACGACTAATGAAATCCTAAATGGATAATCGGGATGAATAAATGACTAGCTTCGGCTAATAGCATTCTAAATGGATAATCAGGATGAAGAAATGACTAGCTTCAGCTAATCGCATCCTAAGTGGATGACCGAGATGGGAAAAAAAAATATGAATAGCTACGACTAATGGCACCCTAGTGGATGACAGAATGAATAAATGATTGGCTTCGGCTAATGGTCTCCTGAGAGGATAGTCGGATTTCAGTGTATGAGTTAGTTTTAAGAAGTAGCGTTCATATATACTACGTTTCGTATATACTAAGTATATGAAAGGACTATAATGGTTATGCTTTAAACAGAGAAAAACATTAATTCGGCTAACGACATTCAAGATCAACGATCGAGTTTGAGTACTGCGATTAGCCTCGGTAATTAATGAATTATTAACAGTGGTATTTACATAAGCAAAGGGAAATTAAAGAATTATGCTTTTTGGTCCATGAATGAAATGTCACTTTAATCTTGTTTTATTATGTTTTTTAAATGGCCTATAATGCTTAAAATTACCTTGTGTTGTAACAGGGACATCATACCAATATGGTGCGTAAGGAAATTCATTTCGTGGCTCACACATTTCAAAAAGAATTATATACTCGCATATTATGGGTGATATGAGTTCTGCATGAACGGACATGTAAATCACTCAATTAGTCATCCGATCCCTTTTGTAAAAACTACTGAAATGGAATACGGACGAGAATGTACGAACAAGTTGATATGAAGTGTATGAATACTCATATGAGGTATTCATCTAATGAGGACGTCATGTTGTAAGAATCACATGCGGTCAGGATAACAAAATTACTAGTTGTGTAACTTGTTGTTCGACACTCTTGTATGAACTCGTGATGATACGAGATTAGAACAAGAATGGAAATCTATGAATATGTTGATATGATGTAATGTAAAAAAAAATTCCAGTGACTTTGGCCTTGAAAAGGCTGGGTCGTTACAATTCACAACTTGGAGAAGAAAATGGGGAAAATAGTTTCAAGTGTAGAGAAATTGACAACACAAATCAATAGAAAATTGTCATTCCAAGCGTTGAATCTAAAAAAGAATGTAAGTGTAATCAAGCTGCGAAATGGGAAAGAACTTGAAAAGCAAAGGTCAAAACAAATTGAGATGGAGGAAGAAGAGGAGATAGAAACAAAACTAAGTATAAAAAAGAAACAATCTACTCCTCCACAAATTGAAACAACCACTAATACTCCGAAGGTAAGTCTTAACTTAATGAATTCTAATTTCAGGAAAATCTCTCCATTTCCTTTAAGTTCTTCTAGGTCTAAGAAATAGGATAAATAAAAAGAGATTTTAGATGTTTTTAAGAAAGTGAAACTCAACATTCCTTTGATTGATGTTATCAAGCAAATTCTCAAATATGCTAAATTCTTGAAGGAGTTGTATACTACCAAAAGAGTTTTCGAGCTAAAAGTCTATGAAACAGTAAGTATGAGTAAAGTTGTATCTGCTGTTGTTCAAAAGAATATGCCTTTAAAGTAAAAAAGACCCAGGTGCTTTACTATCCTATGTGTTATATTGGTAATGCTAGCTTTAAAAGGGCTTTATATAATTTGAGTGCTTCCATTAGTGTTATGCCTAAATATATTTATGATTCTCTTAGTCTTGAGCCTTTATTAAAACTATTGTTGTAATACAACTTGCCACTTGGTGTGATAGAAGATGTCCTAGTCAAGATTGATAGTTTGGTTATTCCATTCAACTTTTATATTATTAATATGAAACGTAATTCCTCAAACACCAACACTTCTATTTTGTTTAGAAGACCATTCTTGAAAACCGCAAACACTAAAATTGATTGCGGTAAGGGTACTTTGTCTATGAAAGTAGGAGATGAAATAATTGAATTTAATTTTCATAATCCAATGAAGTTTCCTTACAACAATGTTTATTTTATAACATGTTATAACCAAATTGATGAGTGTGTGCAGCAAGTTCTTGATTTTGATTACGAGAACAGATTAAACATGACATTGATTTTACAAAAATAGAGGAGATGGAGAGGAACATATATACTCCCCAAAACATACAAGAATTAGCCTTAGCTTTGCAAGCTTTGCAAACCGCCCCCTCTGGTAATTTTTTTGTTGATTTAATACTTTCACATAAAAAACTTTTACCATCAATTTTATAGTCACCAGAGTTAGAATTGAAACCTTTTCCTGATAATTTGAAGTATGTATTCATTGGCGACAATAATACACTCCATGTTATCACAGCAAAATGTTTGACAAGTGTGCGAGATCAACAAGGGAAATATAAAGGAGGTTGAATCCACCGATGATGGAGGTAGTGAAAGCTGGAATTTTAAAACTATTAGATGCAGGAGTCATTTATCCCATCACGGATAGTAAGTGGGTGGCGCCAATTCATGTGGTGCCTAAAAATACCAGAATACCATTGGTAAATAACAAGGATGATGAACTCATTCCTCCTCATATCTTGAGTGGTTGGAGAATATGTGTTAATTATAGAAAGCTTAACCTTTCTACATACAAAGATCACTTTCCATTACCATTCATGGACCAAATGCTTGTTTGCCTAGTAGGTAAGTCTTTTTATTTCTTTCTTAATGGATATAGTGGATATAATCAGATTGTTATTATTCCTGAAGATCAAGAAAAGCCTACCTTTACATGCGCATTTGTTAAATATGCATATAGGAGTATGCCTTTCGATCTTTGTAATGCACCTACAACTTTTTAAAGATGTATGATGAGTACTTTTTTTCTGACTACATAGAAAGAATAATTGAGATTTTCATGGATGATTTCACGGTGTATGGTGATTCTTTGGATAAGTGTTTATAAAATTAATCTTTAGTCTTGAAAAGATGTATTGAAACTAACCTTATATAGAAAGAATAATTGAGATTTTCATGGATGATTTCACGGTGTATGGTGATTCTTTGGATAAGTGTTTATAAAATTTATTTTTAGTCTTGAAAAGATGTATTGAAACTAACCTTGTATTGAACTATGAAAAGTGTTATTTTATGGTAGAACAAGGAATAGTTCTTGGGCATGTCATGTCTTCACGTGGTTTAGAGGTTGATAAAGCTAAAATAGATGTTATTTCATCATTGCCTTACCCCTCGTACGTGAGGGAGGTTCGTTCTATTCTTAGCCATGTAGGTTTTTATCGATGCTTTATCAAAGATTCTCGAAGATTACAACTCTTGTGCAAATTTTTAGCCAAAAAAATGGATTTTATGTGTTGATCAAGCGTGTACAGATGTCCATAATGAGCTTAGAGGCGTGTCACATTTGCCCCCATCATGCAATTACCAAATTGGGATGAACTTTTCAAAATAATATATAATGCGAGTGATTATGTGGTAGGGGTTGTACTTGGGTAAAAAATAGAAAAGAATTTACATGTTATTGCATATGCTTCCCCCATGTTGGATGAAGCACGATGTAATTAGATGAAGCACAATGTAATTACCATACAACTGAACAAACATTTTTTGTAGTGGTGTTTACTCTAGAAAAATTCAGGTCTTATTTACTTGGTACAAAAGTTGTTGATTTTACTAACCATGCAGTTTTGTGATATCTTTTGAAGAAAAAAGAATTCAAACCAAGATTGATTAGGTGGATCTTACTTTTAAGAATTTAATCTTGAGATTAAAGATTAAAAAAAAAAAGGTGTTGAGAATCATGTAGCTGATCACTTAAGTTGACTGCGGACCAAGGATATAAAACCGAAAAAGTAAAAGAGACATCTCAACGAGCAATTGTATATGTTACATTCCTCTACAAGACCATGGTTGCTGATTTGGTTAGAACTATTTAGTCAACACAGAAATCCCTTTAGGTTTGTCTAAATCCAAAAAAAAACAAGTTATGAGCTGATGCTAAATATTATTTTTGGGACTCTCCTTATATGTGAAAATTTTATGTGGATCAATTAGTTAAAAGATGTGTATCACATGATGAATTTCATTTCATTCTCACTTTTTGTAATTCTCATTCTTATGGTGGGCATTTTAGAGAAGACAAAACAACCCACAAGGTACTTGAAAATGGTCTCTATTGACCTTTTATTCTTAAGAATGCACATCACTTTTACAAATCATGTGAAAAATGCCAATGAATTGGCAATATCACTAATAAAGATCAAATGTCTTTAACTAATATTCTTATAGGTGAAATTTTTATGTTTGGGGTATTGATTTTATGGGTTCATTTCTTTCTTCTTTTGGTAGTCTTTATATTCTTCTTGCTGTTGATTATGTGTCCAAATGAATTGAGGTGAAAACCACATGAACTAATGATGCTAAGGTTGTTTTAGATTTTATCAGGACTCACATATTTGACAGGTTTGGAATTCTCAAAGCTATCATTAGTGATCATAGCACTTATTTTTGTAATCATTCAATGGAAGCATTACTATGTAAGTACCATATGACTCATCGGACTTCCACAGCTTATCATCCTCAAACAAATGACCAAGCTAAAATTTCAAATTGAGAAATCAAGTCAATTTTGGAGAAGACAGTGCAACCTAACCGATAAGATTGGAGTCTGCAACTTGGTGATGCACTTTGGGTTTATGAGACTACTTATAAATCACCTATAAAAATGTCACCTTATAAGATGATTTATGGGAAAGTATGTCATTTACCAGTGGAGCTTGAAGACAAAGCTTTTTGAGCCATAAAGCAATGCAACTTGGATAAGGATGCTACTAGGATTGTAAGGAAGTTACAATTGCAAGAGTTAGAAGAGATAAAAAAATGATGCTTACGAGAATACAAGGATTTACAAAGAAAAAACTAAGAGTCTTTATGACCAAATGATTACAAGAAAGGTGTAACATCCCGGCTTTTCAAACCCAAAATCACTGTAATTTTTTTTTTTATACCTGACACACATCGTGTCGGTAATCAGTGAACCTGTTCCCTCACATCATCAAGATACAATCCATACATCAACAACACATCAACAACAATCAACATTTCATTTAAAAGTGAATCTTACATAAACACATAATATTATGTTTGCAAGATTAGAAGTTCATATTAAAAATATACCTACATAGACATGAGTTTGCATTCTTATCCTATTAATAGTCATCATGAATTTTAAACAAAAAGGATCTAATAATAGTTATACATTTAGTACATTGATTCATACAAAATACATCCTGATGTAAAATGCAACTACATGATTCCTTGCAAAAGTAGGTTCCCATGTATTGGGTTTCCTAGGCACCTCGTGGGTGTGATGTCCCTGCTGCAGTACAAATCATTTATAATAAGAATGCAATTACTTAATATCTATAATGATAATAAATGGTCTGACAGTTTAATGAAGCACTAACATTATCTCATGTTTGAAATGTGACATTTATAGTTCCTTAATGTACTTGGTATAAACAACTTGTAGTGCATATAGATGCACCAATTCTTGCAATCAGCCATAATCTTAAATCCAGCTATCCTCTTAAGGCAACATTTGCCGAGATTAACCGTTCACTCACCCAGCCATCCACTTCGGATGTTATTAGCCAAAGCTAATCAATCGTTTGTCCCGGTCATCCATTCCGATGCCATTAGCCGAAGCTAGTCATTCATTTGTCCCGGTCATCCATTCGGATGCCATTAGCCGGAGCTAATCAACCGTTTTTCCTGGTCATCCATTCAGATGCCATTAGCTGAAACTAATCATTCATTTGTCCCGATCATTTATTCAGTTGCCATTAGCCAGAGCTAATCAATTGTTTGTCCCAGTCATCCATTTAGATGCCATTAGTCGCAACTAATCATTCATTTCTCCCGGTCACCCATTCAGATGCCATTAGCCGAAGCCGGTCACCCATTCAGATGTCATTAGCCGAAGCTAATCAATTGTTTGTCAACATTTAAGCATTTGGCAATCTAATATTTGAACTCACACAATACGGTAACATTCATGATAACATATTTCATTATTCGACGTTATTTAAAAGGAAGGTGAAAGTCACCTACCTATAATAGAAGATCTACTTATGCTCCCCTCCTGCAAATCACAGATTTATCTCATAAATTTTTTGCATTCAAGGACATGTTTTATAATAACCATATCAATAGCCAATAAGTCTTTCTTTTAATCATTTTTTTATATTTTATGTTTTTCTCATTACACCCATTAATATTGTCATTATTTGTCCAACCATAGTTATCATTCTTTTCTTTATATTTGAACTGTTGCTGTTTAAATCTTGAACTGTTACTGTTTAGACATTTGATTATTACTATCTAACTGTTACTGTCTAGACATTGGACTTTACTGTCCGACCTCTCCTCAAATGTTTAACTATATCTAAAGTTATAGAACTTCGTTTCAAGTAAGATTGATCTCATTGGAAAGCTAAGACACGAGGCTACAAGTTCTCTAAAGGAAAGAGAACCTAGTTCTTCCTTTAAGACAGTCAAAATTACTCATCAACAAACATTGGATTGTTACTGTCTTGATATCGAACTGTTACTGTCCGACCTCTCCTCAGATATTTAACTATATCTAGAGTTATAGAATTCTGTTTCAAGCCGTATTGGTCTTATTGGAAAGTTAGGACACGAGGCTACAAGTTCTCTAAGGAAAGAGAATCTAGTTCTGCTTCTAAAATAATCAAAATTGCTTATCAACAAACATTGGACTGTTATTGTCCAACCGTTACTGTCTTGACATTGAACTATTATTGTCTGACCCCTGCTCAGATTTTTAACCATATCTAGATTTATAGAACTTCATTTCAAACGAGATTGATCTCGTTGGAAAGCTAAGACACTAAGCTACAAGTTCTCTGCTAGAAAGAGAACTCAGTTCTACCTCTAAGACAGTCAAATTTGCTCATCAACGAACATTGGATTGTTACTGTCTAACTGTTACTGTCTTGATATCGAACTGTTACTGTCCGACCTCTCCTTAAATATTTAACTATATCTAAAGTTATAAAATTCCGTTTCAAGCCATATTGGTCTTGTTGGAAAGCTAGGACATAAGGCTACAAGTTATCTGAAGGAAAGAGAACCCAATTCTGCCTCTAAGACAGTCAACATTGCTCATCAACGAACATTAAATTGTTACTGTTCAACTATTACTGACTTGAGATTGAACTGTTATTGTCCGACCCCTGCTCAGATTTTTAACTTTATCTAGATTTATAGAACTCTGTTTCAAGCGAGATTGGTTTCATTAGAAAGCTAAGACACAAGGCTGCAAGTTCTCTGAGGAAAGAGAACTCAATTCTGCCTCTAAGATAGTCAAAATTGCTCATTAACTAACATTGGACTGTTACTATCCAACTGTTACTGTCTTGATATCAAACTGTTATTGTCTAACCTCTCCTCAGAGTTTTAACTATATCTAGAGTTATAGAACTCTGTTTTAAGCCAGATTGGTCTCATTAGAAAGTTAAGACATAAGGCTACAAGTTTTATGGGAAGGAGAACCCAGTTCTACCCCTAAGATAGTCAAAATTGTTCATCAACTAACTAGCCCTACCCCCTTATAGAGTCAGTCATGACCCAGTCTCGGTTGGTAACCCATAACTGGAGTTCTACAGCTCCAAATTGAGCAAGACCAATTTCTTTAGTTAGCTAACATCCAAAACTACAATTACTATAAAGAAACTTGATCCTAATTTCCTTATCCTCCTACTTGAATTCTCTCTAAAAGTCAGGAGACGAATCTGTCCAGATTCATCAACCTTTCCATTTACACACAACTTCCACAATTTAAATTTTTTTTTCTCTTTTATCTCAACCCCTAGCCATATCATATACCATTTAAGAGTGTCAAAAATATCTTTTTAAGAGTCAATTTATCTTATTTATCTCAATCTTCCCTCTTAACATCAAAATAAAATATTCTTCTAAACTTTTCGAACAATATTCTTCTAAACACAATCCTTGACATTTCAACATGTATTTTTTCCTCATTTTGACACAATTAAACATACATCATCAAGCTAAATATGTTAAATTAAACATCCTCCCCCTTTGATGCATAATTGACTGAAAGCATGGCTTTAAGGAACTAAGAGTTCCTCATTCTTTTCATGTTAATTTCATTCAATTCACGCACACATTCACATAAAAAAAACAACCTATTATAATAAATTCATTGAGAAAAACCACAATTCCCCCCCTCTTTTTTCCTCTTTGCTATTCATATGGTCTGTTAACTTTCCTTGCCCTTATTCATGTGGCCGATGTTTTATATCAATCCGAGTTGTCCTTAGAAATTAGGGTAACAAGCACAATAATCTCATACATTTTTATTTTTACTTTTACTTTTGATTTTGGAGAGGTATTTACCCCTCCTAAACATACACTTTCAGGGCTGTCATAGCAGCTCCAAAGTCTCCCAAAAATTAAGTCTCTCTAACGCTCCATTTTCTTTTAAATTTTAGGGTTGTTTCAGTTCACACAAAACTAATTTTAACAGTTTTAATCAACCATAAATAACAAACGAATAATATTCCAAACAATACATATGGTCAAGTTATAATGCATCATTATGAGTATAACATATCCATATATCAACTTCATCAAATGGTGAAATTTCTAGAAATATGGGTTTAACCGAACTGGCCTCAAACTTGCAGACCTACTGTGCGAGAAGCATAACTTCTATACCAAGTGTTTGTTTCTGATCTCCACCGTTCAGAATCTATACAACATCAAGAAGAACAACATATCCAAATTATAGCCTGATCCAACGGTGACAGGAGGAGACATCAGTCGGCGATGAAGACTATCTAGAAGTGTATTTTCTCATAAATGTTCCTCTCGCAATATCTCTCAAACGGGGACTGTTATAGACAATCCTTCTGTTATTTGAATATTGACCTCTCTTGGTCTTACGTATTTATTTTGTCCTCATAAATGCTTTTCTTTTCAACAATTTAGTACTATATTCACCTTTCATTCCATTAATTTCACTATTTTTATCTTGATTTAGGTTTCTTTAATTTAATTTAACCCATTTTACTATTGGTTAAATTTCTCATATTTTAATAACCTAGAAAAATTAAAACCAGGGTTTACAAAAGGAGTATCATGTTAGAGACAAAGTCCTTCTTTATCATTCACATTTGAATCTTTTTCTTGAAAAATTACGCTTTTATTGGATTGGACCCTTTGTTGTTCTAATGTTTTTTTTTTCTTATAGTGCAGTTGAGATTACAAGTTTAGAAACAAACAAAGTGCTCAAAGTCAATAGATATCGATTAAAATATTTCTATGAAGGTTGGATAACAAACTCACCGTTTCCATGGAGTTAGTTGAACCAATCTATAAGGTATAAACATGTGATGTGTCAAGTCAATGACATAAAACAAAAGTGCTTATTAGGAGGCAACCCAACAAAAAAAATATTCATATTTGCTTTCTTTTCTCTTATCTTTTATTTCTCGTATTTTGTCATTCTTTTATATTCCTTTTTTTATATTTCATAATTAAAGATAATGTTGTGTTTAAAGTGTAGGGGAGTTTGGAGAATTTTGGTTGTTTTTGTTATTTCTTATCACAGACTTATTCTTTAAAGAGATTGTACGTTTGCATGGCATTCCTAGAAGTATAGTGTCAGATCACGATGTTAAGTTCCTTAGCTGTATTTGGAAGACTTTATGAGAAACGTTAGGAACTAAACTCTTATTTTCGACAACATGTCATCCTCAAACAAATGGATAAGAGAAAAAATATTCATATTTGCTTTCTTTTCTCTTATCTTTTATTTCTCGTATTTTGTCATTCTTTTATATTCCTTTTTTTATATTTCATAATTAAAGATAATGTTGTGTTTAAAGTGTAGGGGAGTTTGGAGAATTTTGGTTGTTTTTGTTATTTCTTATCACAGACTTATTCTTTAAAGAGATTGTACGTTTGCATGGCATTCCTAGGAGTATAGTGTCAGATCACGATGTTAAGTTCCTTAGCTGTATTTGGAAGACTTTATGAGAAACGTTAGGAACTAAACTCTTATTTTCGACAACATGTCATCCTCAAACAAATGGATAAACTGAGGTAATAAATAGAACTTAATCCTAACTTTTGCTGTTGTTATTCAAAAGAATCTGAAAAGTTAGGTAAAATGTTTGTCTTTTGTTGAGTTTGCTTATAATAGAACTATGCATTCGACTACTAGCTTTTCTCCTTTTGAAATTGTTTATGGATTTAATCCACTAACTCCTATGGACTTAATTCCTTTACCTTTTGAAGAAAAGGTAAGTTTAGATGGTGAAAAGAAGGCGAACATGGTGAGACAATTCCATGAGAGAGTTCTACTGCAAATAGGAAAAAAAACATATTGTACGCTTTTAAAGCAAATAAGGGGTGTAAACAGGTTGTTTTCCAAATCAGTGATTGATTTTGGGTGCATATACCTAAGGAATGATTTCCTAACCAAAAGAAATCAAAATTACAGCCTCATGGTGATGGTCCATTTCAGGTTTTAGAGAGGATCAATGACAACGCATACAAAATTGATCTTCCAAGTGAGTATGGTGTTAATGCTACTTTTAATATTGTTGATCGTACTTTGTTTGACACAGGTTTTGATTTGAGGCCTAATCCTTTCGAGGAGAGAGGGGATGATGTGGACTAGCCTAGAACCACTAGTAAGAACCCGTTACATGTTCCAAATGGTCCAATGACTCAGTCCAAGTTAAACGCATTGAATGCATTAGTTTTGAAGGTTTCAACCAAGTCAGATTTAAAAAGGAGGCCCTAGTACATTTTATCCATGTGTAAGAAGGGCCCAATCCAAACTTATTTGGACCATGAGGTGAGGACAACGAAGAAAACAAAAGAATCATACTACAACTTGGAAACAATATAGGTGGCTACTTTTTTCTTTTATTTGTAGGATTAATAGGTTGCATGAAGGCTATAAATAAGCCTTGAATCAGTTCTGTAATATTTTATTTCTTTATCTTCTTCTCATGGCAGAACATGAATTAATATTATAGGCTTTATTTTTATTTTTATTAGTTACAGCTTAAGACTTGTTTGGACTTAATTAATACTTTGTTTTTCATTAGGATCCAAGGCTTGTTTGGATTAGGATATGACTTTTCAGTTTAGGGTTTTGGGTCAATTTTATATGTGGGTTAGTTCAACTTATAAGGGTAAATCCATTAGGATTTTTAAGAATTATTTAGATACATGTAACCAAAATTTTGGCAACCATTGATGAATATTACTTTTGATTTTTTTTTTTAGTTTTAACGTATAAGATTGATTCTTGCATTTTTCAGTTTTTGAATGAACTGAATTTGACTTATTAAAGATTAACTGGCTTTATGGTGTCATTCTATTTTATTCCAATAGTGTTGGTGCCATGGGGTAGGTTTTCATTGTGTCACACTCCTATCAGACCTTTTTTTGGCTTTTTGGGATCAGATCTCAATCTTGATTGTAGGTTGCATGACCATGTGATCACGAGGTTCACATTAAAGAGTTAGAGAAAGGAAGAAGAAATGAAAAAATAAAAAAAGAAAGAAGCTAGAGAGTTGACTTGAACAACAAAATAAGGAGAGAGAAACCAAGAGGAAGAGAAGAAGAAAACCACCATAACCTTCCCTAAAGTTGTTTAAAATTGAGTGGTAAAAGTAATACCACTTGTTTGTTGATTTAAGATTTTAGAAAAGGAAGAGGGGGGAAATTCAAAGTAAAAGATTTAGGGTTCTTACACTTGTTAATTTAGGAAAAAATAAATAAATGAGAAGATTGAAGAAAAAAGTAGGGAATGAAAGGACACAAGTGAAAAATCTTTACTAGAAAAAAATTGATAAATATGGATGAACAATCATTAAATAAAGGTCGGGCAAATTAAAAGGATGAAAAGAAAGTGAAATAAAGTGATGGAATATGTAGATTATGATCTTTTTAAGCCTTTAGAACATGTTTGAGCTAAAACAGAAATAATATTACGTTAATACCTTGATTTTGTTTATGTGATTGATGAACTTGTATGATTATGAACCAAGTGAATGAATGTGTGATTATAGCATGTTGTTGTGAACATACTTATGATAGAAATGAAGAATTGCATGTGTATATAAGAAAGAAAATGGGCAGCAATGTCTGGTCAAAAAAGGGAAAACCATGATAGAGACCTTGCATGATAAACACTCTTAGAGAAACAAGATATAGAATGGAAAGGAGACTCTTGCATAATGAAGAATTCCTATTAGAATATGTGTGATAAATTTGAATGATATAATTGTGAACAATGGAATGAATAATTGTTGACAACACAAGGTTCGGCCATAGACCACTAGGTGGGAGAATCCTTAGAAAAAAGTACATGTTTGGATTGATCTCGCATTTTGTGACAACCTTATGATAAATTTGATGAATTGGTGGATAGTGTGTGTTCCTTACTCTTGTCCATGTTAGGTTGTATGTTATAAACTAGAATGCTTATGATGTATTTTACCATGCTACAATGAATAAGAAGTGGTGTTAACATTGAGGTGAACCGTAGTGTATTAAAAAAGAGAAGTAATAGGGCTACTACCATTATGGGAATGAATGTCAATCAATAGGTTGTCTTTAATAATATGGTTAAGTACAAACTATCGTCATGAAATAGGGACAACATTTATCGCCTTTACTTTGTATATTTTAATATGATTTGGTGTTGGTCTATGTTCGAACTAGGTGGAAGGGTGCGGAAGGGAGAAACTTGACATGGGTCCTGGATGTAACCTAGGAAAAGGTAACGTCAGAAATGATGTAGTTTCGTTGATGATTTTCCATGTTAGAAATGACTTAGTTTTCGTTAATGATTTTCTGTGTCAGAAGTGACTTAATTTTTGTTGATGATTTTCTGTGTCATAAATGACTTAGTTTTCATTGACGAATTTCATGCCAGAAAAAATCTAGTTCTCGTTGATGATTCCAATGTTAATTTGGCCTAACCCCATTACGGGACTTTAGAATTAAACCATAGAATTTATGGGGGTAACCTACATTTAGAATTGAGAAAAATGTCTAGATATGATGATTTTCATTATATGATTATATGATATGAGGAACACTTGAATGTGGGCATATGCATTTCTTCGGAGTATGTGTTGTAATAGTATATCAGATTGTTGAATATAAATATAATGATTGATGATCATTTGGTATATCAGGAGGTGCGACTGGGATTGGATCTTTGATCGGACGAGAACACCTCACGGGAAGAGCAGGTAGGTGGTCTCCACCCTTTTCCATAATTATGTTAGATCTTTGTAATGAATTTTATATAAATTGTTGCTACTCGGTTATGATTATTGGAAATTGCTCATAAAGTAGTTGATTGAATAATATGATTAGCTTTGGCTAATGGTATCCATAATAGATGTCCAGGTTTGAATAATATGATTAGCTTCGATTAGTGGTATCCATAATGGACGACCGAGATTGAATAATGTGATTAGCTTCAGCTAATGGTATTCGTATTGGATTACTGGGATTGAACAGAGAAATTAGTCTCGACTAATGGTATCTTTATTGGATAACCGAGATTGAATGAAGCAATTAACCCCGGCTAATGATATATTTATTGGATAATCATTTGGGAAATGACACTCGGGTTTATGGACCAAGGGAGATCGGGGAGTTAACTTCGGTCTCTAAATCTCAAGTTGAGTGAATGGGATATACGAATAATATTAACATCATTCAACGGAATCATAAATGATCATATTATATGAAGTTAATGAAAAGAATTTACTTACATAAGTTAATAGTGAAATTTGCAATCGCGTTCTTATGTTCATTGGTATTATATTAAAGATTGTTCTTATTTCTTACAATGCATTTAAATTGTAACAGGAACATCACATAGCCATGACGCATAGGAATTTTGTTCCACATGTTCTGATATAAACCATGTAATCGCATGTTTAGGGTGATATGCATTTTGGGTAACAATGTAATAGCTATGGATTAGTCAATCGACACTTTTGTAAAGACTTGTAATGATGACTTTTCGGAAATAAGGATGTGAACTTATATGTATAAAGACATAATGATATGAATGTAATATTTATGTATTCTCTGCCATAAGGATGATGGATTATGTGATCATATGGGTATTATGCTATATTAACCAATGATGCCTATGTGCTCGATTTATAAACATTGTTGTGCAAAGCATCGATAGACATGATGATACAAAAAAAAACTTTTTATCACCCATTTTTGTGTCCTTTGATTAAACATCATGTCATGAATTGATGAGAAATTTTGAGTTATTACAAGTTACAAATTGTTCCTTTGCATCATTTGCATAAGGACATCTATCTGATCATGAATTCATGTCATTTCTTCTAGAATCTTGTCATGAGATCATTGCAGACCAATAAGTCGTGCTTGTTTCAAATTGATTCCCCTTGGAACTTCATCTTTTTCTCTAGCCATAGCATATCAATTTCCCACAATTCACACACAAATTTGAATAACAACGTCTGTCAACTCATATCACAAATTCAATGAAAAATATGAATAACCACCACAACCAGTAAGGCAAACCTCGTTCCAATCCAAATCCAAGTCAAAGAAAGCAATTTATTTCAGTCCACAATCCTTGATATTTCTAATCCAAAGATAGTTATATACAACGTCGCAAATCATCTCTGAAACCTTTGCTCTCTGATACCAAGATGTTGTGACTTAGCTTCCTAGCCCGAACAAACTAGCAATATGATATGAAGATGAAGGAAGGAGGGTTTAGTTATATGGTTTTTTCTTATGGTGTTTAGGCTGTAAATTACATAATTTATAATGGAAATGAGGGAGTAAGTTGATTAGTACTTAAAAGTGTATTTTTATCAAGGTTTTATATTATCATTTTGCACTTGAAATATCAAAAACTCCTTAACTAAAGCATGTCTTGTAATAACAAGTCTGATATCATAAGATACCTTTAATTTATGGTAAATGTTCATCTTAAATGCAGGCCTGTCATATAAATGAAAGGATTGATTGATAAGTTTAAGTACTGAAATTGAAAGGATAAAGAGATGGCCAAACTTAGAAAAAAGATGTTTGGTGCAGTCCAAACTAGAACATTGTTCGGTAATCGGGTCATATCTGGAGCTGTAGATCTCGAATTTAGGTCTGCCTTATATGGATGGAAAGATAAGACATAGGCCTGCAACTTTCATGGGAGTCTAAGATTTAAAAAGACCGTTTTCAAGTCCAAATTGTAGCAACAACAGAGAAGTCCGAATCTGTCCTATAGCCCAGACACTGTTTAGTGCTCAGCCCATATCTCAAGTTCTAGAAGTCCAAATGACCTCAATTGTTTTTTCTTGGAAAGCTGAGACAATTTCCTAGAACTTTCATGATTCAAGTCTGTTCGAATTCTGACATTAGCAATGACGTTTTGTTCAAAAAAGAAGATAAGGATTGTCACCAAGTCAAGAGTTGGCCACCCACTCAACAATTAGTCATCAAATCAATAGTTTTAAATTTTGGCCTATAAAAGAAGACATTTGCCATGCATTTGGGGGCTTGGTTGTTTAGATCAAGATCTTGCTCTTGCTCTCTCTCTCTCTCTTTATATTTTTGTAATGCTTAAGTTTTGCTTTCATTAATATCATGTTTATACTTTTCATTTTCTTTTCTTTACTTAGTTAACTTATATCTTATTTATGTTCTTATCTTGTTTATTTATGTTTCTCTTCTTCATTATGTTTAGCTAAGTTTATTATGTTAAGGTGAAAAGGTTACATTAATGGTGTAAGAATAAGTATAATATAAACTCAATATGGACTTCAATGCTTAAATCCTAAACAACTTGCTATTAACATGTCTTATCATTTTTATCTTATTAATTCTTAATACCTTACTTGTTAAATGGTTAATCTAGATTTGTGTTGTATATCACTTAGTACAACAAATGCTTGACACTTTCATAACCCAACCGTATGGTATAACCTACATCTGTGCTATGAAAGGAACTTGATTTGTTATTAACATAAGTTAGCATCATGAATTCCTGACAATATTTAAAAGTTTGGTGTTACTTAAATAAGATAATTAATATAATCATGTTAACAATTTAAAATGAGCTATTAATGACAAATCATCTGATTGGAACCTACTTGTTTGAAATACCATTAATGGATCCTCTAACCTTGATATTTGTTTTTATCAGTGTTTAATCCTCACATTAATCCTACATCTCAAAGTCTTCTTTAACTTGTTGTTGTTGTTGTTGT